>TARA_R110000796_G_scaffold162344_1_pt1 | contig 32352 bp, 35 predicted proteins | sample TARA_R110000796 | Tara Oceans TARA_R110000796 (sample SAMEA4397815) | marine metagenome | biome: Polar Biome; feature: [SRF] surface water layer (ENVO:00010504); material: water (ENVO:00002006), including particulate matter (ENVO:01000060) such as... | depth 5 m
GTCACTCTTATCTTTTAGGTAACACAAATACATTAGGCATTTTTGTAATGGAAGTCCAGCGACTTCTTCATACCTTCGAATATCCCCTTGTGCAATCTCAAAAAGTTCTCCATAACTTCCCCATTTTTTTTCAAATAGTTTAACTGGGTCGGTAACAAATCTTTCTGACTCTTCTTCAACATTCGTTGGAAATAATTCTGGGTAGCGTGTTGCAATTCGTTTATTAAATTCCAAAAAAAAACCATAGCGCCTAACATAGCACCTAATGGAGCTTCTTTCATTACATCAGCGTAAGTATGTGAACCTTCATAGTCTTCTATTTCATATCCACCTTTATTTTCTTTTGTGATTGGTCTGTACATTACAGCCATAGCTTTATGCATCGTTCTCATATCACCAAAATAAGTTGTAATATCTTTATTCTCACCATAAGTTATTTCTTCTAGATTAGTAATGAAACCAAACTTGGTATCACCTAATTTAAAGGTTGTGCTCATTGTTGATTCAGCTGATAACATATTATTTATCAACGCAGTATATTCAGCTACCTTAGCTGCTGGTAAATATTGAACCAATTGTCTTGGTATCTTATAAAATATTTCTAACATATCCTCAACTTCAGGTTTTTCTATCAATGCATATGTTTGGTATTGCCCAACTGTTAAGTCATTAATATTTTCAGGCACTGTAACCTTCATTTCTTTTGTCATTGTTTTCATCTATACGTGTATATTATATTTTCCTACATTAGGGTTTATCATTGGGAACATTCTCATCATTAAAGCATCGCTATAATCAGGGGACCTTCCAATTTGTTTCTTTATGTCTGTCTTGGACATTAAAGTAATTTTATTAGCATCCAACTCTTTTGAAAGTCTTACCCATTCCAATTCTTGTATAAGTTCCTTCTCTATAGTATTAAAACAATCCACTGCAATTTCATTGCGGTTTATCATTTCTGATAATTTATAGTAACATTGTGTTTTTAAGTTTGAGAAATTCTCTACCTTTCCCTTAACCTTTATTGGTCTTGAATTATTCACAAACCCCACACATTTTAATATATCTACAACACCACCACCTACACCATCTTCATCAACTATAATATTATTTCTATTAACATTATACTCTTTAACTAATACATTAATAGCACTTGCTGATTCTGTTACCAGAGATGTGGCCATTTCTTTAATATGAATAACCTTTAACCCATCCCAAACAAAGATAACCGTTTTATCCTTACCCAATCGTGCAATATCAGCGGTGATGTATTTAACACCACCCTCAAACTTATTCTTAAACACTTTAACGATGCTTTCATTCTGAATAAGCTGTCCTTCATCTTCTGATTGTTCAGCTTCGTATAACGCTTTAAATATCTTTAGAGGTAAATCTTTCTTGGCTTGTTCAACTTCTTCTTGTGATAGTATCCCTTCGGCTACAGCATCCCAACAGGTTACCTTAAAGTATTCATATGCTGGGTCACTAATTGATTTCTCTTTCAACTTATGAACCCAATTGGATATGCCACCAAAGTTTCCAATTAATTTACAAGGCGCTTCAGTTGCAGTTAACGTGGAACGTAATGCAAACCAAGCTTCCTCTCTTGCTCTAGGAGCCTCATCAAATACGCAAGCATAAACATCTTCCCCAAATAAGTTATCAGGCTTCTCAGCACTCTTAAAATGAATCTCAGCACCATTGGGACAGGTGATGATTAGATTGGTCTCGTTGAAATTATAAATCCCATAGGGTGTTAAGTTTCTCTTAAGCCTTTTATAAGCAATCTTTGCCTGGTTATAAACTGGTGCCACCCACCAATAGTTTTTACCAATGGCATCTTCTTCTTCGTGAGCTTTACCATATAACCATAGAATATGTGAATGGGTCTTACCCGCTTTCGTTGACGCTTCAGTTATTGTATAACGTGCTTCAGAGAATAAAATATTCTTTTGGTATGAGGTAAGATGTGGTTTGGTTATTTCCATTTTGACATGTCAACCGTTGGTATTGTTATTGTTGTCTTCTGGTCAATGGTTTGTGATTGATGTGGTTTACCATTTCTATATTCCATAAATAATTTAACAGCCCAAGCTTCACCATTTCTTAACGCATCGCCTAACGCTTCATAAGCAACATCATCCAACGGTGATAACCTCTCTATTAATGTCTGTTCATCAACCTTTGACTTACGCCCACCACTACGATTCTTTATTAATGAACGCTTATCAGGTGTACCATCTTTCTTTAATTTTACTGTAATTCCCATAATTTGGATAAAAATGGTTTATTCCATTTAATATAAAAACAACCCCTAACAAATTAATGGTAGAGGTTGTAGTCTCTAAGATAGCACTTAGGTCTTTTATAGTAAAGCTTTGTAATGCCCTACCAATGGTTGAAGCATCTTTATAACGCTTCTAACACAAGAGGCGCAATTACTTCTTTTCTTTTTGGTTCCGAATAATTGATTGTATACTTCTAATAATTTATTTTGTTCTGGTCCAGTTATTTGATTGCCTATAGGTAAGTTAGCTGTCAAAATGTCATACTGTTCTCTGGAAAATGATTTAATGTTTCTATAATGTCTACGATTCGTTTTAAGCTCTTCTAAGACGTTTAAATCTTCAAAAGGATTGTTGCTACCACTTTTAACTAAAACTTCTTTAGGAGCCTCTTGAGGTATCTCATTTTGGATTTTAGGGGTACGTAATGGTTCCACTTCGTATGAATAATTAGATGCTTTAAGTTCAGCTTTTAAATCTTTATATTCTTTAGAGCGTTTATCGCCTTTGTAATTCTTAATTTGTTTTTTAATAGTTTCCATATTTTATTTTTTTATTCATCATCCTTTCTAAGGATTATTTTTAATTGTTTATATCTCTTACGAATCTTTTCGTAGCTCAAGTGGTTTGTTCTTGATATTTCTTTCAGATTCATTTGAAAGGTTGCGTGTATTAATGCTTGGTCGCTCACATTTAGGTCAGCTATACGTTCTTCTAGCATTTCATATAATATTTCTTCATCTTCTTTTACAATTAGGTCCTCGAAGCATTCTTCTTTTTCAGGTATGTAAGCCTGTTCTATTTTATTACCAAAGTTAAATCTATTGGTATATGCTTTATAGTAGTTTTTCGCTCTGTTTCTTATTGACATTGATACGAATCCACCATCGATTACTTTTTCTGGATACTTCCTTAGATATTTGTCTATCGCTACGTATACATTTTGAACTATGTCTTCAGCTAGGTTATTATCCTTTATGAGTATTTTTGCGTGTGTTCTAATTATTGTGTCATATATCGCTAATTGTTCTATGGTTCTAATATTCTTAATTCTATTCACTAGTGTTTTCAGGTTTATACTCTGTCTCAAGAAACTTATTTATAGAATCTTCGTTATATTTTATACCAGATTCCACCATTGCCATAGAATAAATTCGTTCATCTGAACCCTCATCAAATAATGCTAGTATTAATTTTGTTGTTAATTGTCTTTCTGCTTCTATTATTTCTCTCATCTTCGCAGCTTCCTCATACTTATGGTACTTAAGACAAGCAATAAGAACTACCGTTAGGTTTTCTATTTGGTTGATGTGTACGTCCATCATATCAGCTGGTATTACTATATCCTCTTCTAACATCTTAACATAATCCAAGAGTGTTTCGTTGAATGGTTCTTTTTCGTACTCCAACATGTGGTCTATCTGTTTATTTAATTGGACCCAATTTGCATTTGCATTAAACGTGAAATCCTGTAAACCATCATAACTTACCATTTTCTATATCTTTCTTAATATCTTTTTTTGAATCAACCTCCTCACCAAACAAGTATTGTAATTGTTGAATCAGTATTATCTTAGACGGCACCTCCTCTTTAGTTTTCATAATACTTTATTAATTTTATTTTAAACTCTTTATTGTTTCTCAATTTCTTTATACCATCTTTATAAATTTGACTTATGTGTTGTTGTGAAACACCAAACTCTTTTCCTATGGACTTGAAGGTTATCTTTTTTTCATCTTCACATAATCCTAAGTATTTTATGATAACATATTTTGTTCTACCTGTTAGGTTATTTGTTTCATTGATGATTTTCGCAAGGTCTATTTCAGCATCTACTGTTTTGGTAATATCCTTTACTTGTTTTAAATTCTCTTCGAAAGTGTAGAATCTATTATCATTCATTAATGATGAAAATGTATTGCAATATGTTGGAGTCAATCCCTTATCAAGAGTTTTGTTAGCCGCTTGCTTTATAATATAACCATCTCTTTGGCCAGCCCATACTTTATAATTCATTGAGTTCTTAGCATATTCGAAGAATTGGTATTTGTTATCACCATAATCTGGGTTGAATTTGTCTATAGCAGAATTAAGACCAAACAAAGCATCTGAGAATGTTTCACTTATTGTTTTACCTGGAGTTAATATAACTTTCATAGATAATTGATAAGCTAACGGTAAATATGCTTTAATGATTTTACTCTTGTACTTATTTCTATCTTCTCTGAACCACAACATTATTGTTTCAGGTGTCTCAAATATTACGTTATTATCTACAAATTCTTTTATTCTCATTATTGGTTTTTGTGTTATTACAAAGTTACTACTTTTATATTAGAAAGTCAAGCGTTTTGGTAATTAGTTTAGCGTCACTAATATTTAAATATAGAATTGGTTTATGAATGTACTCTATTCTACCATCACTTGCAGTGTAATGAGGTAATAATTTTATCTTAATTTCTGTTGATGACAAGTCATCCAATTGGAATAAGAATGTCTTATCGGTAAATGATGTTAGGTAAAATGGTTTGAAATCATAATTCTTGTATTTTGGGTCATCTTTATATTCGCTTGCGATAGAGAGTATCTTAGACATCTTCTCAAACTCAATGAGTATTCCTTCATCTTTATATAGTTCGTAGCTTACAGTTCTTCTTTTGGCCTCACAGAGGCCGATTGAGGTGTTATAGTTCATTGTAAAATCATAAGGACAATACCTGTCGGTTAATTCTCTTAATTTAATATTGGGTTGGTGCGAGCACCATTGAGTTATTAAAATCTCTTCTTTGGTTAATAGTTCTAGGTAAGTCATAAATTGAATTTAATCTTTTTTTATTGAAAGTAAAGTAATCAAGTTATTTAATTTTGCTTTCGCTAATTGGAATCGATTCTCTCTTTCTCTTTTCTTATTGAAGTAGTGTGTAAGGATTTTCATATTATATAAATACAACGTCAAAAGTGTTTCTTCAAATTATTTTAAAAAAATTAGGTTTAACAAAATATTTTTCCTATCTTTGGATAATATGAAAATCTCACCAATCAAAATATCTTTTTCTTTTTATTTCTTTTTGAATAACCTTAAGAGATAACGGGGTTAAAGGCTAACAAGTATATGAAGTGCAGACGTTGCGTATCACAGAAGCGCATACGTTGCGTATCTAGTACGCAGATGTTGCACATGTAAATATTGCACATCATACATCTAATATTTTATATACTATAGATAAAATCTATGGTAAATCTAATCTCAATAGAAAAATAGTATAGTGTTATCCTTTCTTTTGTGTATTTATTTACGTACCTTTGCTTAAGATTAGTTAATGTACACTAAAAAAAAATCAAAAATTATGGATAAACCTAAAGAAGAACAGTATTATAAAATTTATGCTAAAATGTTGAAACGTGAAGATTTAAATTCAACTCATAAACTTTTTATAATTTATATCGATTCATTTAAAACTAGTAATCTTGGTGTTTGCACTAAAAAACAAAAAGAGATAGCTGAAGCTTTAGGGATGTCATTAAGAACTATATCCAATACAGTTAATGAATTATCCAATTCGGGAGTTATTAGTTATGGTTTAATTAGAAATATGTCTGATGCAAAATCACAATATAAGAATAGGAAGGGATATAGATTCAACCCAAACGTAATATACGTACCTTTAAAGAAGGTAAAAAAAGAAAAGGTACAAACACCTTCCGAAACTATTAAAGGTCAGGAGAAGTCACCTGAAGCACCGCTACCAATCATTGTGGTGCCAGAACTAAAACAATATAATCTTCAAGACATTTTAAATAATGTAGTTGATAATAAATCTGAGGTATATGATTTTTATAAAATATTAGTTCCAAACACCTTTTCAAAATCTGATTTTACATTCCCTGACGCTGGTAACTTAGTTATAGATAATAAATATACTCTTAGGTCTATTAAGGGTTCCAATTACCAAGCAAAATATTTTGAAGACTTGGGTAATAAAATTAAAACTTTAATCACAATTTAAATTAAATAAAAATGAAAAAAGAAACAGAAAAAAAGAAACCTAAAGTACAGAATAAAGAATCTATTAAACGCTTTCACGAGCGTAATCCTGGTTACAATAAAAAAATATATAAAAAGGGTGCGACTAAGAGATTAATAGCTAACTTTTTTGAAATAAAGGATGAAATATTATCAAGAACTTGGTCCGATATCGATGAGAGATATTCTGTGTCTGATGATGGTTTACTTTTGGATAATAGGTTTGTAAAAATAAGAAAAGGAAGTGTAACAAAACAAGGATATATTATAGTATCGTTATATCAAAAAACTTATTATCTGCATCGCCTTGTTGGTAAAGAATTTGTAAAAAATCCTAATAATTATAATGAAATAAATCACTTGGATGGTGATAAGGCAAATAATGATTTTTCGAATCTTGAGTGGTGTACTAGAAGTGAAAATATTCTACACTCATTTCACGTATTGGGTAAAGAATCCAATCTAAAAGGTTGGGGTAAAAAAAGAAAATAAAAAGAAAATAATATGAAAAAAACTATTGAAGAACAACTAAAAGAATTTAAAGGTGATAAATCAAGTGAAAAATATAAACAACTTAAAGCTGCTGAAAAAAGCATCCAAACAACTAAAAAACAAATGGAACAAATATCTGGTAATAAAATAGAAGAAGAAGAATCATTACACGACCTTTTCTATGATGGAAAAGGATTATTAAAAAGATGTGGTTACGATGTAATCTTGGATGAAGTTATAATCAAGAGACCTGAGCATGTAACAATTGGTAACCACGTAGCGATGGATAAGGGTGTTTATATAACGACCCAAGCTGATATAGGTAGCTACGTTCATATCTCTCCATACGTAACTTGTATAGGCGGTAAGGATGGTAAGTTCATTGCCAAGGGATTCAATAATATAATGGCTGGTGCTAGAATAGTTTGTGGTTCAGATAGATTTGATGGTAGCGGTTTATTCGGTGCGATGATACCGAATGAGTTAAAAGGTACTCAAATAACAGCTCCAGTTATAATGGAAAAGTTTTCCAATATTGGGACCAATGCAATTGTATTACCAGGTTCACATTTAAGAGAAGGTGTGTTGTTAACTGCTGGTAGTTTATTGATGGGTGATACAGAACCTTGGGGTGTGTATAAGGGTAACCCAGCGGTGTTGGTTAAGAAGATTGATGGTACTAAGATAATAGAGAATTCTAAGTTAATGTAATAATATGATAGAAGAATTTAAAGATATTGAAGAGTACGAAGGGTTATATCAAGTAATTAATTAGCTTAATTCTCTATACGGTTATATACTTTTAAATATGAAAAATGAAATAAAAAATATTATAAGGGCTTTTATATTTGTGTTTGGTAGTTTGATTGCTTTAATGCTTATACTTAAAATAATATTTAATTATTTATAATAATAAATTAAATAATATAGTTGTCGTTGTTTTTATTATAAAAGCGATGACAATTTACAAGTATTTAAATAAGGAGGATGAATATGATTTAATCAAAAAATACCAAGATACTTTGGATGAAAAGTATATGGAAGAATTGATAATATTTAACATGCTCAATATTAAAATGTTGGTTCATAAATTTAAATCAAGTTTCACACAAGTAGACTTAAAAGATGCTGAACAAGAAGCAACAATAGCTATGATGATGGCAATAAGAACTTTCGACTTATCAAAGGGTAATAGACTAATATCTTTAGCGACAACAATCATAAATAATGCGTTGATTAAATATTCTTATGTTTGTAATAGAACCATTAGAGTTCCTGAAACAGCGATAAGAAGATTTAAGTTAATTGAGCGTCATAATATTACAGAACCTGTACCCAAATTAGGTATTAGTCAGAAGACTATTGACCTCCATAACACTTATAATTATATACCATATGATGTTACACTTTTGAGTAGAGAAGATGAACCTGAAGCATCATATTATGATGATGATGATGAATATCTTCAAATAGTAAATAAATTATTACATAAATTAAAAGAAAAAGAAAGGTTGGTAATAGAACATAGGTTTGAATTAAATGGAAAAGATAAATTGTCCCATTTGGAATTGTGTGCTATGTTAATGGAATTAGGGTTGATTAAAAGTACAATACCTCATAAATCTGTTACAGGCACAATATTAGGTCGTGCAATGATTAAGCTTAGAAAGTTTGCAAAACAAGATAATATTACATTATGAATATATTAATTTATATACTGACCGCTTATGGACTAACATCAATAATTATGTATGGTTCTATATTTGATAAGTTAAGAGAATGGGTATCCAAAAAGAGTAAATTCTTAAATGATTTATTAGGGTGCCCATTATGTACTGGTTTTTGGGTTGGAATCATATTAACGATTTTAATACCCTCTTACGCCCCTTTTAATATATTTGAAGGTAACATACCAGAAAGTATTATAAAGCTCTTATTTGGTGCTTCATTTACTTCTGGGGCCGTGTTTATGGTATTTAAGTTGGAAGAATATCTTGGTATATAGATTATTCACCCTTTTTTGGATGTTGTATTTCAAATATGGCCAATTGATTTCTCAACGATAGAATTTCTTCTCGTTGTTCAATTTCTCTTTGTCTTAACCTTTCTATTTCTACTTCTAACTTATCTAATCTTTCTTCCAGGTCATCAGCGATTGCTTTACGTTCCTTTATAATAAGTTCGAACTCACTAGCGCCCTGTTTCCTTTTATTTATTAAATAAGCTAAAACAACGCTTATTAACCCACCACCTAAAGCAGAGGCTACTATTTGTACTATTCCTATGTCCATATTTTTCTTATTATAATAACCAAGATGATTTTAATGAATCATCATTTGGATAAATGTTGTTATTTGAGTTAGTATAATACTCTGGGAATAGCCCACCATTAAAACATAGGTAATCTATCATTCTTTTAGCATATACGTTTGCTAAATTTCTTTGTTTCTCAATTAAGAAGTCCACATCATTTTTATCAACCGTCTCAGCATTTTCAGGTAAGTGTTTGTATATACCTTGATTTGTAATTTTATATGCTGCATTTGGTAGATACTCAACTAAAGCACTATGAATAGTCGTAGGTTTAATGTATGAATCTAACAGGTATTTGTAATTCACATTACCTGGGTCATTTATTGTCCCACCTGAAATCAATAATTCAATCTTATCAAATAAGTCAGTACCCAAATAGTTTTCGATGTATATATCTTGAGATAATTTTATATAAGGTAATATTTTATCCGCATCAATATTACCATTTATGTATGTCTTACGTTTTAAATCTGTCTGTGTTATAAATAATACTGTGCTCATTATTCTTCGTTGTTTAAAATTTCTATTATTTCATCTTCAGTTGCCGCTGGAATATCATCCTTGGGTTCAAAAGTAAATAATTTCTTTATTCTTTCAATAACTGATAACGTTACTTCAGTTTCTTCACTCACATCAATACCAGTTTCCTCTTCGATTATTTCTTCATCAACCCCAGCATCTTCCAAATCTGCAACATCATCAACCGCAGTTGGTGAGTTTGGTACGAAATATAGCTCTAAATCGCCTAGGATGTCTTCTAAGGCCGTAACTATTTCATCTTGGTATGCTTTTATGGTTGTACTATAGAAAAGCTTGTAGGCGTTATCTATTTCATCCGCATTACTTCCTAGACCATTATTTTCACTTCTCACACCTATTAAAAGTGGTGAAGTAATTCTGTGACCAACAAGTATTTTATTTGAACATTCAGCAGATAAGTATGCGTAATGGTCTGGTGCATTATCCAATGGTATATTTTCAACGCTTGTAGCGGCTTCTACATTATCATTGAATGCTACGATAACTCTATCGCCTGAAGCACCTGTTAATTTATTAATTACATCTCTCTTGATTTCTCTTTGCACATCAATTTCTGGTACTCCATTATTGAAGTTAATAATTCTGGTCCCTGAGAATCCATTCATCACATCATTTAATAAATAAGTTGAGATTTCTTGTTCCTGTAAAGCATAATCCAAAGCTGGAGTGTAGTCTACTGGTGAGTAATAGAAATAACCAGGAACATATGGTTTAATCACATAGACTTCAGATTTATTTTTATTACCACTACCGTAAACTGGTATAGCAGTTGGATTGTCATTAGATGTCTTTTTATCCCAATCATAGAAGTATAACCATTCTGTAACATTACCTTTATCATCAGCTTTACCTGAACGTAATGTATTCATTGGGAAATGTGATAGTTTTGAAACTTCACCATTGGTATATTCTACACTAATAGCAGCCATACCCAACATTTTTCTATCTAATATTATATTCTTTAGGTCCTTATCATTCAATTTAGCTTCAAAAGCTTCTTGATTTTCTTCATCACCCGTTTTAACTCCTTGACCATATATCATAGATGATACCCCATTTATAATTGAAGCATTCGTTACTGAACCAATGAATCTATCGATAATGAATTTGAAATAGTTATTATCTTCACCATACCCAATGTATTCTTTTCTAACATCTTCAACGATAACTGGTGCTGTATAGTAAGATAAATTTACTACGTGAATGTTATTTTGTTTATTTTCCATATTATTCTAAAATTATATATTCATCATCTTCATTTGGTGGGGTTGTATAAACACCGATGTTATTATCATACTTCTTATTGGCGTTGATTTCAGATACCTGAGAAGTCACAACAATTAACCCTTTATATAAAACACTATCAGAACTATCAAATACCGTTAAATCGTATCTATGGTTATTAATGAACTCAAAATCACTTGAATCAAAATCAAGAGTTAATTCTTTATAGTAAGACATTTGTGTAACCGTCAATGTAAAAGTCATCCCTGTTAATTCGAACTCAGTTTCAACGTTTGTATTATTATCACTTAATAAGATTCTATCGATAGTTGCATCCCTCGGTATGATATTGAATGATATCGAGTTTGCACCACTAACTGATGGTAAAATTATATTCATTATTCTTTATTTTAAAAACAAATTAACAAATAAAAAACCCCTATCACATTGTGATAAGGGTTTATTCTTATTTTTAAATAATTGTTCTTACACAACTACTTCTTCTATTACTGTGAAGAAACTAGCCATAGTCCCATCCAAGAATGGAGCCATATATTGTTCGTCACTTAATACTGTCAAGATATATCCTGAGAAGTCTGCAAATGCACCACCTGAGTTAGCTGAAACTGATGTTGTTACACCATTTTGCAAGCCGACTAGTCTTAGTACACCTGTATTATATTCAACCACTACGTGTGGTCTACCTGTTGCTAATGCATATAATGATTCAGCATCTTCTTTTCGAATTTTCTTTAAGTTAGCGGTTAAAGTCCCAATAAAGTGAGCTGTACCGTTATCTCTTGAAGATTCTCCTACCTCGTCAAAGGTATTAGTTGTTGCTATTAATTCATATTTATATGCATCTGGAGCTGCTTGGGTTGTACCAGTGATTCCACTTATAACACCAAAAGAACTCTCGGTTACACCTGATGGGTCTAAGTCGTCAAAATTTACAAAGTAAATCGCTCTTAATCCACCAACGTTGTCTAAACAAACCTCTTTTCTACCCGTTACTACGTCACATGCCATATTATTATTGTTTTATTTGTTTTTTTTATTATTCCCCACCTAAAAAAGATGGGGATTAATTGTTATTAATTTTTTATAGTGTTGCTACTATATCCAATGCGTTACCCACTTGAGTACCCGCTGTATATCTCATTATAACTCTTACGTTTTGAGACCCGTCGATATCTGCCATATCAATCGTTCTTACCTCTTGGTAATCTGACATTAAACCAGTACCGAAGTATAAATCTGATTTTCTACCAGCTAAGATTTGGTTATCTGTCATACCAGGTGCAAGGAATACTGGGACACCATCAAAAGATACGTCACCGTTGTTGTACCATTGCGTACCTTTGTTATCAGAACCGTTAGCACCTAAACCAGCTGCTCCGAATCCACCTAAAGCTCTAATGTAAGCTCTTAATACGTTATTTGCAACGTATATTCTTAAATCCTCTTTGCCGTAAACAGCAGAAGAAATTGCATCAACTACAGCACCTAACTTGTCGATTACGTTTGCAGCCGTTACAGCAGCAATTGCAATGTTACCAGTTGAAGCTGTAAATCCAGAATCAGCTGCTAATTTAGGGAAAATACCACCAAATTGACCATCTGTAGCTTCTACACCATTCCAGATTGAAGTTTCAGTTGCTTGAGCTACTTTACCAGCAGTATCAGCAATCATAAATTCAGCGAAGGTTGGAGGTAAAGTGTCAAATGCACTATATCCCATTTCAGCTGCTTCCCAATCTGAACGGAAAGTTTGCTTACAAACTTCGATATTTACTTGAAGCTCTTTTGGAGCCAAGATTTTTTCTGTCAACGTAATAGTTGAACCGTCAGTGAAATCACAAGAACCATCTGAGATAAGACCTGTAGCATCATAGACTTTAATTACTTCTTTAAACTTAACATTTGGTCTTATTTCTAAACCACCGTTAAATAAAGAATCTGCGCTTAGTAAAGCTGGGCTAATGTACTTTCCAGCAAATTGACCAGCGTAACTTGAGTTAGTTATTGTAACTGCCATAATTTTTCTTTTTTTTTATTAATTTTTATTATTAAACATTGAGGCAAATACTCTGTCTTTCATTGTACCTCTAATATTTTTATTGAATTGTAAGTGATTTATTTTCTTACTTACATTTGCCTCTGGTGAGTGCGTTACTGTTTCTGAAACTTCTACTTCTGTTTCTACTTCAGCTTCCACTTCAGTTTCTACTTCTACTTCTGTTTCTACTTCTGTAGATAATTCTACTTGTTCAGTTGAATTAGCTTCCATCCAAGCTTCCATTCTTGATTCTAAAGCAGTAACTCTAGATTCTAATGAAACCTCTGGGGCTTCTTCTTCTACTTCTGTTTCAACTTCTACTTCTACTTCAGCTTCAACTTCCTCAGTTTCTTCAGCATCTTCAGATGATACTTCTTCTGGTCCGTTTTCAATTGAAGCGATAATACCAGCTTCTTCTACAGTAAATTTTTGTCCGTCTTCAAGTTCATACTCTCCAACTTCTAAAGATGATTCTTCACCATCAACAACTTTAGAGATAGACGCTCCAGCTTCAAAAATTTCAGCTATTACTATACTACCATCATTTAATTTCATCTCTTTAAGAGAGACTTCCATACCCAAAAGGGTTTTAATTTTGTCTAATGTTGTCATATATTAGTTTATTTGTTAATTTATATGCCATAATGGCATTCATTATCATACTAAAAACAATTTTTTTAAAAAAAGTCTTATATCCCACCATCTGTAATACTCCAGTTTCTAGTAATGGTTATTGTATTATAGTCTGTGGTACTAGCAGCCGTCCTTTTTATTGTTCCCATATCAATACCATTCATATTACTTTGTCCACCTTGTTCCCAAGCGTCAATTAACCCATCATAATTTGTTGTACTATAATTAAGGTTTGTTTTACTCTGCATAAATGAGGATAAATCTTGAATACTTGTAAATGTCCAAGCACTTAATGATTGGTCGAATGCTGTTGCATTTGAAAACATTAATCTCATTGTAATTACATTTGATGTATCCCAATTTGATATGTCTTGGTCGAATGCTGGGCAATTTGCAAACATACCACTCATATTTGTAACGTTGGTTGTTGTAAAACCACTTAATGGTTGATTAAATACTGCCGCCCCAGCAAACATCTGGTCCATAGATACCGCAGCTGATGTATCCCAAGCTGATAAATCTTGATTAAATTGATTACAGCTATTAAAACAATCAGAAAATGTAACTACAGCTGATACATCCCAAAGTCCAATACTACCACTAGCATTAACTAGGTTAGGTAAATTAGCAAACATCTCGTCCATTGTCCAAACATCGTTTGGAACATCAGTAGCTGATATATCTAAATTAAAGCAACCAGTAAAGAACTTACCAGCGGCACCATTAAAGAATGAAACATTAGGGCCCCATCTTTTAATATCTGTGACTAATGATGCTCCTGTTCTACCAAAGTAATTAAAACCAGAAACTCCACCATCAACAATAATATCATAAGTACCAGGCGTTACAAACGTATGGAATCTATTCGCATATGTGTTGGTTGATGACGTTGTATCACCCCAATCAATTGTACCACTATACGTTCCAAACGAAACATAAGGTAATTCAATTATTGTATTAGGAGAAGCTATAGTATATTCAAGAGTTAAATTATCTGATATATCACATAACCCAGCATCAGTTATTGTCCAAGTAGCGCCTGTTAATGTATCTCTATCACCTTGACTTGCTGATAAGTATTTAAGAGTACCCATATCTACATTACCCTGAACTGGTATACTACCAACTTGGGTTGCCCAAGTTCCTAATAAAGTGCTATAATTATCACAAGAATAATTCACAACATCTTTACCTTCCATAAAATCGTCTAAACCTGTACTATTTAATAACCCAGTAAATGTCCAAGAACTTAATGGTTGGTCAAATGCTGTAGCATCTTTAAACATTCTTGACATAAATGTGATTTTATTTGTATTCCAACCGTTAATATTTTTATTAAATGATGTTGCCCCATTAAACATGTCACTAGCTGTAACATTATTTAATGCGTTAAGTACCCAAGAGGATATATCACCATTAAATGATGTTGCCCCAGCAAATGTAGAGATAAAATTATTTACATCACTAACATCCCAAGAGGATATATCACCATTAAATGATGTTGCATTTTCAAACATACCACCTAGTATATTACAAGTTGATACATTCCAAGAATTTAATGGTTGGTTAAATGATGTACAACCCTTAAATAAGTTAAACATAGTAACTACATTTGATACATCCCAAGAATTTAATGATGTGTTAAAAATTGAACATCCACCAAAAGTCTCTTGCAAGTTAGTAACCGCACTCATATTCCAAGAATTTATGAATCTAATATTTGATAATGAAGTACAATTTCTAAACATATCAGTCATATTGGTTGGTACGTTGATTAAAACGTCAGCAGTTAAGTTAGCACTTAAATTATCACAACCATAAAATGAACCTGTACTAGTTGATAAATCAATACCAGTTCCCCATTGTACAATTTCTATAAGTTTAATTCTATCACCACTATCATTAAAAGAGAAAAGAAGAATAGTCCCATCTATCGATATAGTATAATCACCAGCGCTTGAGTATGTGTGTGCCCTATTTGAATAGGTATTTGCAGATACATTACCATCACCCCAATCAATTGTCCCAGAATACGTTCCAGCAACATTATAAGGTAATGTAACTACCTCACTTGATGTTGTTGTTCTCCAATTTGTTATAAATGACGCAGAATCTGATGGAGTAGGGATATCAGTTACAACTTCAAACCCTAAATTATCCAACCCTAAATAGATAAATGGTGACATAATTCCTTCTTCTGAAGTTATCTCAAGGTCGTAACCATTGAAATCTGCTAGGTTAGAACCTGATGAAGTGGACACTTTAAAATCACATCCATTTTCAACACCCATAAATCTAAAGTAACCAGCCTTATATTCAACAATTACTTTACTTCTTGTACTAGGTAATTTCTTTAATTCAGCTTGGCTTAAATTACTTTGTTTTGGGAATTTTAAAGTAAGTGTTCCACTCCAAGATATATTACCTGTTCCTTCATCAATATTATTTGACTCATTAAATGAGTTTGTTGAATTAAGAACTTCATACTTAAAAGCATTTGGTGTTAAACCACCTATATTAATTAATTCATCTTCATTTATGAATATATCGTTGAATGGAAGTTCATCGAAAGGTACTAAGTAAACCGCAGCAATACCCCCAACGTTATCCAAACATTCAACAACTCTTCCAAATTCTAAATCGCATTTTCCCATTTTATTTCTTTATTTTAAAAACAATTACTTACTCTATATTAATTCTGGCCACTTGATATCCTATGTATTGAAATGGCTTTATCACCTATAGTTGCTGTACCAGAATCAGTATTTACAAAAAACTCACCACCATTATCAACGAAATCTTGTAAACAGAAAATAGGGAAACCTACTGAAACTGTATAAGGTACATCTGATGTTCCAGTATTTCTTTCAACAATTACAACGTTAGGTGTTGCCCCAGTACCAATATCTAATTGTATAGTTATTGTGCTTGGGTTAGCACCTTTAGCCGTTATTTCAAACTCAAGTCTTAAGGTATAAGCATCACCCAAACCAATTGGTGTAATTTTATTATCTACCCAAAGTTCTCCAGTACCTCTTATTTCTTTTGGTAAATAATCTGAGTTAGAGAATGCACCTAATCCATCAATAGTTAATATTGCTGGTGTTGTTGTTATTACTTGTGATGTACCTGTTACAGCATCTGTATAATATCCCCAACCCAATACATCACCGTTTGATACAGTATCGGCACTTACAATAGCTATGTTAGCTGTGTTGGTATCAGTTTCACCACTTACAGTTAGAATATCAGCAGCGTTGGCTGCTATGTTAGTTGTATTGGTATCTGTTTCACCACTTACTATTAGAATATCAGCAGCATTGGTAATTGTATCAGCACTAATCGTAGATATATTTCCAGAGTTTGTAGCTATATCTGTTGTATTATCACTTATATTACTTGTATTGGTTCCAATATTTGTAGAGTTTGTTCCAATATTTGTAGAATTGGTCCCTATGTTGGTGTTGTTGGTTCCAATATCTGTTGTATTATCACCTATATTAGAAGCATTTGTAATGGTGTCAGCACTAACCGTTGATATGTTAGCTACGTTTGTAGCAATATCTGCCGCATTTGTAATTGTATCACCACTCACAGTAGCAATGTTAGCTACGTTTGTTGCTATATCAGCAGCGTTGGTAATGGTATCACCACTCACAGTTGCAATATCAGCTACGTTTGTAGCAATATCTGCGGCATTGGTTATTGTGTCACCTGAAACAGTTCCAATATCTGTTGTATTATCACTTATATTACTAGCGTTTGTAATAGTATCAGCGCTAACCGTTGATATATTAGATACATTTGTAGCAATATTAGTAGTATTGGTTATAGTGTCACCACTCACAGTCATTATTTTAGATGTGTTTGATGCTACCATACCACTTAACGTAGAGTCATTATCATACACTTCTGTGAAATTATCATTGGCTTTAATCATCGCATCTCGCAATGTATCTCCAGTTCCATCATTTGGAATCGCCCCTACGTTAATTATTTGTTTACTCATTTTATTTTATTTTTTATTTAAAATGGATATTGTACTCCACTTCCAGTATTATATAATTCAGTTATTTCGTCTGTTGTTAATTCTTTATGCCATACAGCTACTTCATCAATATCTCCAATAAATTGCCAAGGCTCTGCATTAGCTCTATAACCACCTACCGAGAATGGTGTACCTGTGTTATCACCTGTTACTCCACCTAGAGCATCTGCTAATACATTTCTACCTGTGGTGTATTCTACCCCATTTAAATATATTTTAACTCCAGAAGCTAATCCACTATTATCGTTAGTAAAGGTTATCATATTCCAAACTCCAGTTGTCACTGGGAAACTAGACCATTGAATCCATATAATACCAGCTGTACTTCTCATTTGGTAATTTAATAATCCACTTGATTCAATATATGTCAACATAAATGTATCACCTACACCAATAGCTGTTGTTGTTTTAGAATATAATAAATTAAAACTTCTAACTGTATCATATTTAAACCAACCATTCATTGAACTTTCTCCAAGTGCTCCAGGAGACCAAGATTGACCTAAGTCAATTCCGTGTCCAGCACTAAATGAATTAGTAGTACCACCACTAATCTTACCATTAACATCCCAATCAAAGTCTGAACCAACTAATGTGCCATCGTAATTACCAGTTGCATCACTTACTACAGTACCAGATGTTTCATCCATTTTATAATAAGCTCTTAAATCAGTTAATAGTGAATTTGGTAATTCTCCAGCTTCCCAAACTGTTGCATCTACTGTTATAAGATTACTATCTACAGTTAAGATTGTTGTATCAACAGTCAATGGTCCAGTCAATCCACCAAATAATGTCACGTCTATTGGGTCAATACCTATAGCATCAACCGTAATATTCTCATCAAATGGATTATTAAGTTGTAACAACCCAGCTTTAAGTCTTACCCATATATCTGTTAATGATACGGTAGACCCTGAAGAAGGTAATACTATAGAAGAACTATAAGTTCCACCTGAAGTTAAACCTATTTCGTATGAAGCACTTCCACTTATTATTATATCAGTGGATATATTAGTTCCACTTACACTTATTGTTTGAGCTGTTGATGGTCCAAATCCTTCGAAATATGTAAATCCACTTAATGATGTAGGGTCAACAAATACAGTTACAGGTTCTATAACACCAAATACAGCTGTTGTTCCAGTAACTTGTGTAGCATTCCAATCAGTAGCATAACTTATTAATTCATTATAAGTACCATCACCTACACCAGCTTTCAATCTAACATGCACATCTGTTGGTAATAATATACCCCCAGTTTGAGGTAGACTAACTATTGAACTATATGTTGAACCAGTAGTTAAAGCCATTTCATAATTAAAACCAGCAGTTACTACAATACTATTTGATAACTCTACTGCACTAAAAACAAACGTTTGGAAATCAGAAGGTCCACTACCTTCAATATATGTAAATCCACTTAACGATGAAGGGACAACAGTTATATCTGGTTGTGAATTAACATTGCTTGAAGGGAAACTTCTTCCAGACCCCCATATAATTCTTACAGCACCACTACTTCCACCACTAGAGGAAAGGGTTTGAGCTAAAGCTGGTGCTCCAAATGCGCCACCTATATCAGGTGAACCAGTACCACCGTCTCTTGCAGCAACAGTACTAAAATAATCACCACCTAAACCTGACGCTCCTTCACCATAGACATCAGTTCCACCACCTGTTCCAGCAGCAAAACCAGGAGCATTTCTTTGGCCAGTTCCACCACCAGCAGCTCCACCTGTACCAGGGGCTCCAAGAATACCTTCATTAGGGTTAGGGGCACTACTTAAAGCATAACCACCTAAACCACCGTTCCCAGTATAACCACCAGCTCCACCACCACCTTTAGTAAAGTCAAAGAAACCGATACTACCACCGTCACCTCCATTACCACCACCGTCACCAGTGAATGTTCCACCAACTCCACCTGTATTATCAGCAATAGAACTTCCACCACCTCCACCTCTTACAGTTGATGTGTCAATGAAATAAGAATCTTGACCAGGACTTCCAGCAGCTCCACTTCCAACAAAAAGTTCATATGATTGGCCAAATACAACTGGAATATTATTAGTCCAACCTAGACCACCACCACCGTTTCCACCTGTTGAACCACCTACGCCAGCTCCACCAGCACCAATACATACAACCGATACTTCAGTTACACCAGATTGTGGTGTGAAGTATTGTAAACCTGGTGTTGTGAAAATTGAATCAGTACCTAAACTTGGTTCTATAACATCTCCAATAAGAGGTATTGTTACACTTGTAACGCTATCTGAACTTATTACTGTATTACCTGTAAATGGGCTATTAACTTCTAATAATCCAGCTATCATCCTAATATAAACTGTAGTGGCACTTAAATTATCACCACCTAAATCTGTACTAGTTTTTGGGAAACTTAATGTTTGTGAATATGTTCCACCTGAAGTGGTTGATATTTCATAATTGGTTGATGCACTAATATTAACATTACTTAATAAATGTAATCCATCTACAACAATTGATTGTGCAACACTTGGTCCCTCTCCTTCAATATAAGCTACTCTATTAAGAGTTAAAGGTGTTACTGATATCTCTGGTAATGCTGGTAAATCATAAGCAAATGTATCTGGAAAACTTCTTCCAGCTCCCCATATAAGTCTTACCGCACCAGAACCACCTAATTGAATGTCAATTTGTTGTCCAAGTTTTACACCACCTCCACCACCTCCGTATAGTCCACCACGACCACGAAGACCAGTTTCAAGACCAGGAGAACCATCCTCACCACGAGAACCACCATCACCACCGTAACCAGTGACTCCATCAACTGAAATATATTGTACACCACCAGCACCTGAATCAAATTCTCCTTGTGCGCCAGTACCTCCACCGCCACCACCGAAACCTTGGTCTGACCTTGTATTTCCACCAGCTCCACCACCACCAGCTCCACCAGTTCCAGTATTACCAGAAGCAGCATCTTCAATTCTAGCGGGAGATGATGAAGAACCACCTTTACCACCAGCACCACCAGTGCCTGTGTAACCACCAGCACCTCCACCAGCATTTTTGTTTAAATTACCAGTACCAACGCCACCACGACCACCGAAGCCTCCACCGTCACCAATGTAACCAGCTGGAATTAGCCCACCATCTGGTGCGCCACCAAAACCAGCTACAGTTGATTCATCAATGAAAAATGATGTTTCACCAGAAGTAGTAGTTAATGACAAATCAGAACCAATTATCCATCCACCACAACCAGGATATACATTATATGATTGACCAGGTACTACTACAATATTATTCTTCCAACCTAATCCAGCACCATTACCACCAAATCCTGAACCAGTAGTATTAGCACCAGCTCCACCACCACCTATGGCTACAACTGAAACAGATGTAACTCCAGCTGGCGCTACCCAAGTTTGAACTGGGTATATAGGTGGTCCAGCTACTGGAGTTGTACATACCGACCTTGTAAATATTGCTTGGCCTTGACCAAATGGGTTTACAAACCCTTCACATATAACTTGAATGTCACTAAAGAATGGTGTTGAAACTGTTACTATTCCATTATGAGGATTATCAAGGTGTAAGAAACCAGCTCTCAATCTTGTGTATACATCAGTTAATACAGCACCATTTACAGGTACCAATGAAACAGTATCAGTAAATGTACCCCCAGAGGTTAAACTAACTTCGTATTTTGAATCACCACTTATTAAAACATTACTTTGTAAATATAAACCTGTTACTTCAAATGATTGTGATGGAGAAGGACCTTCAGTTTCAGAATAAAAGAAGTCTGTTAATAGTAATGGTGTTACAGATAAGAAAGGTTCTGTTACAAGACCTTCAAGTGTAACGTATGTATCAGTAGCCATAGATGAAGTTAATTCAACAACTCCATTATGAGGATTATTAACGGCCAAGAAGCCAGCTTTAAGGCGTACCCAAATATCAGTTGATAGAACTATACCACCAGATTCTGTTAATACAATAGAAGTCACGTATGTGCCTCCAGAGGTTAAACTAATCTCATAGTTAGTAGAAGCGCTAAGAGTAATATCACCAACAAGGTCTTCACCACTAGTTTGAAATACTTGTGATTGAGAAGGACCAAATCCTTCCCTATAAAAGAAGTCAAATAATAATGATGGTGCAACTATAATTCTAGCCAAATTTATACTACCACTTAGAGAAACTTTTCTTGTAAATGCACATTCTGCATTATGTTCAATATTTCCAGTAACTGGATTAGCTGGTGTAAATAAACCAGATACCATCCTAACATATACTGTGGTTGCTGAAAGTGTTCCACCAGTTTGACTTAATGATAATGAATCAGTAAAGGTTATGTCATCTAAAGATATTTCAAAATTAGTTGGTGCGGTAACTGTAACATCACCTACGATATTAATACCACTTACAAAATAGAATTGAGATGCAGATGGTCCACCACCTTGATAATAAGAAAATCCGCTTAATGAACTTACGCTGGTTGATATCAATGGATAATCTGAAGTATCATTATCAACGATGATAATACCTAAAGCTTCAATGTCATCAATGTATGGTGTTAATGTTCTTTCACTTGCAACTGATTGTAAAAACCAACCTTGGAATTCATTATAACCACCACCACTTAATGTTGATACATTTGTTGTAACTCCATTTTCAGCACCGAATAATCTAATAACTCCGTTGTTGTATTCAATTAAAACTTTTGGTCTTAATCTAGCGATACTATCCATAGTACCATAGTCAACACCTCTAATTTTCTTTAAGTATAAGTTGTTTGTTGAATCCCAAGATATTGAACCATTATCTCTATCGGTAAGTCCTTCGGCATCAAATGTATTTTGTGTTGAAACTGCTTCGAATTTATAAGCATTAGGAGTGTTACCATTAATACTGGTGATTACACCATCAACAATAGTAATATCCTCGTAAGGTAATGCCTCATAATTAATCAGGTATATATTTCTGATACCTGATATATTATCTAAACAAGGTTCATTTCTTCCATTCAACGTATCACAAGCCATAGGTAATCTTTATTTTAAAAACAATTACTTAGTAAGTAATGTAATTATATCTTACCACCTATATTTCCAATACCTTGATTTACTATATCACCTTTACAACAATTCCTAGAATAGGTGTTTGAATCTTTACACAAACACCCTCTCTTATCACTTTTTGGTGATGTTCTACTTGGTATATAATTATCTTTTCCGTTAATTCTTTTCATATAAAAATTTTTATTTAAAACGGATATTGAATACCTGTTCCACTATTATATAATTCAGTTACTTCAGCCGAAGTAAGTTCTTTATGCCAAACTCCTACTTCATCAATATCACCTGTAACTTGCCAAGGTTCTCCAGAGGCTCTATAACCACCAACTGAGAATGGCACCGCTACATTATCACCAGTAGCTGTACCTAAAGCATCAGCTATGACGTTTCTACCTGTGGTGTATTCCGTTCCATTTAAATATAATGTACATCCAGCAGCGTCTCCGCTATTATCATTTGTGATAGTAAGCATATTCCAAACTCCAGTTGTTGTTGGGAATCCACTCCAGTCAATCCACATAATTCCAGCTGTACTTCTCATTTCAAAGTTCATTGTTCCATCGGATTCACTATATGCATCCATAAATGTATCTCCTACACTTCTAGCTGTTGTTGATTTACTAAATAATATATTAAATAATCTAGTTGTATCGTATTTAAACCACATATTAATTGAGTTTGCTGCAAGCGCTCCTGGTGCCCACGATTGAGCTAAATCAATTCCGTGTCCACTAGGGTTAGAACCAAGATTGTTAGTTCCACCATTAATCTTACCATTAACATCCCAATCAAATGTTGAGCCTACCAAAGTTCCATCATAAGTTCCAGTTGAATCAGTTACAGTAGTTACCCCTGTTAATGTTTCATCCATTTTATAGTAACCTCTTAAATCAGTTAATAATGTTGATGGTGGTGCTGCTGTAACACTACCAGCACATGTCACTTCAATAGAAGTTGCACCAACAGTACTTACAGTTACCGTTCCATTAACAGGCGTTGCACCAGTTAATATTCCAGATTTCATTCTTACCCATACATCTGTTGAGGATACAGTAGTTCCAGTTAAATTAACTGTTGCTCCATAAGTTCCACCTGAAGTAGATGCTACTTCATAATCTGTATCACCACTAATGATAATATCGTTTGTTAAGGTATCACCACTTACACTTATTGATTGTACTCCTGAAGGACCACTGCCCTGAACATAAGTAAATCCTGATAAGCTTGTTGGTGTTGTAGATATTGAAGCTGGTACAACTGTTACGGTACCGTTTGTTATAATTGTTCTAGTTGTTGCACTAGTTGATGTTGCTATTAATGAACCATTGAATGGAGAGTTGCCTGATACGAAACCAGATTTCAACCTTGTCCATAAGATAGTTGTTGCTACAGTTCCACTAACTGGAACTAATGTTGTTGAAGCTGAATAAGAACCACCTTCAGTTGTTGATATTTCATAATCAGTTGAAGCTGATACTGTAATATTAGCCACTAATGTTGAACCAGCCGTTGTAAATGATTGTGCTGCTGAAGGTCCTGAACCATCAACATATGTAAATCCATTTAAAGTATTTGGTACGAATATAATATTTGGACCAGCTGGTGAACCAACAATGTCTGTATCCCCAGCCCAAGACTCAGCATAAACATCTCCAAAACTAATGGTATTATCAGCTGACTTTCCCCAACCTATATTGTTTGTGTTAGCCCCTTGACCCCAATCTATTGTATTATCTGCCATCTTCTTCTATAATTTGTTTAATTTTATTAAGTAATTGATTTTCTTCGTCTTGCTTTAATAAAGATTCAATCTTTTTCATATCCAATTTTTCTGAGAAGAAACCTTCGATTGAAAATCCTTTTACTTTACCTGTCTTAACATAGTCATTCCAAATCTCATCATTATAAACTTTAACACTTGTCATCCAAGTTCCCTTTGGAACATTAAAACCATACTCCTTTGCCTTATCCATTTCAGGGTTATCAACAATCCAAGATTCAACCACAGTTAAACCTTCAATGATTTCAGAATGCTCCAACGTTGAGTTGGATTGATTCTTAGCTTTTAAGAACAATTGAGATGCTTTTAAGACCGTATCAGCGTTAAGTGATATAGTATACTCATAATCTTCTATACGTCTGTATATCCTCTTATCTGGAATTAATGCTGGACCCATAAGAATTCTTTTCTCATTTGATACTTCAGCAAGCTTTATTTCTTGTTGAGCCGATAATGCAATGAAACCCATTTCGATTGCTGGTAACCCAACAACACTTAATGCGTGAACTCCATCTAATTCATCTTCTTCATTAATGAATAATTCTATATTTTCTAGTACGTTCATAATTCCTTTTATTTTAAAAACAATTTAATCAATTACAGTTGATGTAGATTCGATATTTCTGTCTAATTCTTGTTGACTTGTTATTTCTGTACTTACAACGAAAGCTCTTATAGGCTCTGTGTTTTGTCCAGCAATTTGATTTGACGCTAATACATCAGTTAATCCTACATTACTGGCACCACCACCAACTAAGTTGAATGAAGGGGCTGCAACAGGTGGAGGTGAAGTGTCAGAGGTACTACTAGTACCTGGTACTTTAACCGCCGCAATCTTTTTAACTGTCGCAAAACCACTTAATATTGAAGACGCTGCCGCTGCAATACCAGCCGCAACACCAAGAGGACCTGGTATAACTTTTACCATACCCTTATACGCACTAACAGATGATACTAATGTATCTATTGTTGCACCAGCAATAGCTAAAGCTTTTTGTTCCCCTGAACCTTCAGCTGCTAAAGTAGATAAGTTGGTTAATAATTGTCCAACTTCCCCAGCCAATGTTAAATAAGAATCTAATTCAGCCTCATTTAATTGTTCAATTGCTCTAGTTGTATCTGTTTTAATTGCCAACCTTTCAGCTTGCGTTAATCTTTCATCTTCTAGAATAATTGATTCTCTTTCTTTTAACAATTCTCTTCTTGCTTCGAATGATGAATTATCATCTTCTAAATCTAATTCAAGCGTAAGTAATTTCTCTTCTCTATTGAATTGCTCTAACTCTTTAAGTTTTTCGTATTCTTCTCTCTTCTTTTCAATTCTAAATTGAGAGATTTCATCTTCCTTGGCTAGAACCAATTGGTCTAACTCTTCTTTACTTTGGTTAAATTCTATTTCAGCTTGAATTCTACCAGCGGTTCCTTCTTCATAGCTTTCTATTTTATTAGCTAATCTTTCTTCTTCAATTATTTTTTCTTCATTAAGATTCTGAAGTTCAGCTTCAAGTCTCTTGGCATCATCTTTAATTAAACTATTATTAAAGTCTTTTCTACTCTCAAGTATTGCTGCATCTGAATCTACTTGTGCTTGAGATAATTCTAATTGCTCTTTTAATAATGCATTATTGTTGCTTAATGCTTCTGACCTAATACCTTCTAACCTAGCTTGTGCAGCTACTTGCTCAGTTGTTGCTTCAGTTAAAGCTACCTGTAAATCAATGTTACTCTGATTTTGAGATAATTCTAATTTAGCTAACTCAACTTTCTTACTGGCCAACCTAACAGTTGCAGCACCTTCCTTTTCAAGTAATGCTAATATCTTATTATTTGCCTCTATCCTTTCCTGAAAGGTTTTTCTATCATCATCCCTTATTTGTCTTTGAATCTCAGCTAACTTTTCGTTTTGAGCAACCAATAACCCTAAATCTGCCGCAGCTGTTTTAGCTTCATTTGTTAATGCTACTTTCAGATTAGCGGCAGCCTTTGCTGCTGATAAACTTATCTTACCAAATTCATCAGAGACAGTACTAGCTATGCCTTTAATTTCAGTTAAAGCTTCACCTATATTATCCTTGATATCTTTACCAGCTTTAATCGCTGCTGCACCTATTGCCCCTAATTCTACTTTAGCTTCAGCTAATTCATTTTTAAGTTTAGTAACGTTCTCTAAACTATCATCACCAAAGGCTTGGGCATACGCAAGTTTAAGCTTCTTAAACGCTATCTCTAAGCCCTTAAGAATTAATCTAAGTGGTGTTAACCCAATTGTAATTAAACCTGTTATAGTCTTCTTTAAAGCATCGAATGAACCTGAACTTTCTTTTATGCTGGAAACAACATTTCCAATAGCAGTAAATACTTGTTGGAATACATTCTTAATAGTTTCCATCGCAACTGATAAAGCATCCACAATCGGTTGATTCTGTGATACAATGTCTTTCAATGCTACAAATGCGGCAATAATCAAACCAATACCAGCAGCTTTAACTGCCAGCCCTATTGCTTTGAATCCTGTTGCTATGGTTTTTAAACCACCTTTAGCTCCTTTAGCGGCTTTACCAGTATCTTTAATAGTATTATTAAGTTCTTCTTGGTTCTTAATAGCTGTTTCTTGTTGTTTATCTAAACCATCAAATAAGTTATCAACTGATTTTTCAGCAGCTTTAGTCTTAACTTGAACATCAACAATTACCGTTTCTTTTCTTGCCATTATTTCTTATATTTAATTACTCTCTTCATTTTATTATATGTCTGTTTCAACGTTTTAGGTATTTGATATTTACCCTTAGCTATCTCAATTTCTTCTGATTGATTATAGAAATCATCCACTTTTAATAATGCTATTATATTTCCTATCATAATTCTTATACTATTAATTTTACTACAACACTACTTGTTACTCCACTATTTGGTGTATCAAATATTTGTATTTCCCTTTCTCTTGGTGGTACACCCGCCAAGGTTGTTATATCCCAACTACCTGAATTAGATGATGAATTGCTACCAACATCTCCATCAATATTAAATTTCATTGGAGAACCACTATAATCACCTGGAGTCCAGGCTAGGTTTAATGTTGCAACACCTTCATTATTCGCTACCACTACAGATGCACTTAATGAACCAGTTGATGGTATTAAAGGTGTTTCTAATGGTGGTGTAATATTTGTTAATATCAAATCGCTCTTACCTGTTATAAGATTGGTTTTCATTTCCTCTATCTTAAAAGCCCTGTTCGCAATAATAATTGTATCATTCAAATTAATAGCTAATAATATGTGTGGTGGTAATACAGCTTCAGTTGTTATTTTTCTTGCTTGTTCTGAAAACACCCCTCTTATATATTCACTATGATATAAATTAAATAATGATTGATTTACAATAGTATCTGTAGGTCTAAATTCATCCGCTTCATTTCCAAAGTTTGTTGAAATTACTGTTGTCCCACTTATATTAAGTGTATTAGAAGGCCTATTATATTGATTGGTTGCTCCACTAAAAGTCTCAAACTTAATTGGGTATGCTGTACAATCAACTACTTCGTTATAAAATATTAATGGCGCCCCTACAGTAGGTTCTTGTTTATCATCAACAGACCACCCATATAATATATTGGTAGTGTTAGCTGATATCGGTGCATCCAAATCAGTTAACTTCTCAAATAACATGTGTTCAAATCCAGACTCAACAACGTATTTATTACCATCAAAATTGTCAGTAGTCAGTGATTCATTCCATAATAAATTACCAAACTCAGTACCAAATATAGCATTGGCCGATTTAATTAAAAATGTTTCTGGGTCTGAATGTATAAATTCTATTTCTTTATGAGGTAATAATCTCTCAATTAATACATTCTCAGTTGTCACATATCTTGTTAAATCAATTGTTTCCCCTAGATTATAATAATCTTGTAGAGGTTGGATATAAATACCGCCTTCATCAATTGGTGTTGTAGTTAATTTATTTTCATTAACATACGCAGTTAGATTAAACATCTTAAATAAAGATTTCATAAAATCTATAACTTTCATATCTGGCATAACCGCTGACATATTAATCGTTTGTGTAAGAGGATATAGTGCTGGACCTGGAAGTGCATAACCACCACTTATTGTAGTTATTGGAAACACAAGAGCTACTGTTAATGTTGGTGTGATATCAGTAATATCACCTGTCTCATTTATAATTTGAATTCTATAATCGTGAGTTGCTGCTTGGGTAGCAAAAATTTGCCATTCAACTACTAATTCACCAGTTCCACTTGTTTCTCCTACTGCTTGGTTATTATCCAACGCATCAATTACTCTTAATGTAAATTGACCATCAGATGGAGTTCCAATTACTTCAACTCTAAAGTACCAAAAACCAGCTGGTTTATCACCAGGGACATCTAGAATACAATTCTCATCTAATAATTGACCAAGCCAATCTGCACCATTTATAGAATCAAAGTCACAGAACCTAAATTCTGTTGGCGCATCGCTAGATACGGCACCAGCGTTATTATGTAGCCACATATACAATTCTTTAAATGGAGCTGTATCTAAAAAGTCTCTTGAAAATGTAAAACCATACTTTGTTTCAATGGCTTCTATAATGTGAATAAGTCTTATTGCTGGTTTTAAATCAGCGGCTTTAAGACCTCTTACTACTTCAGCTGGGTCACTCAACCCATCCCAAGACATATTTCTTATTAAATCGGTATCTGGTATAGAATCTGCTGACGCATAGATATATCTATTGGTTGTTGATATGAATGGGTATACAATATCTCTACCTGGTCCTACAACCATTGTATCACCACTTAATTCTAACCCTTCTTCAAATGCTGCTTGAACATCATCTACACTATAATCGTGTGTGAATTGTGATAGAGGTAATGATGATAAATTATCATCACCCAATAAATCATTTAGTTTTATACTGTTACCAAAGAATGTGCATTTATAATTTACAGGTTTTTGGTTATTCAACACAGCAGATGATAATCTAAGTTTACCAACCCTGTAATCAATACCGTTAACCTTAATCAAAGCTTCCACCTTATATCTAGCATCGAATGTATTTGTTAAAACATTATAATTATAATAATGCTTGAATATTTCATTATTCACATCAGAGGCTGGAAGATTAAATTCCTGTGTAAAGTTTGAGAACACTGAACCAATTTCTTTTACATCCTTTATCTTGGAGGTAAGTTGAATCACTTCATCCTTGTATAAATCAACACGTTCACCTTCTATGTATAATTCTAATTGTAAAGCCATATTATGCTATATTATTTATTGTGTCAAACGCTAAGTCTAATTTTATTGAATGGTTAATTAACTTCTCATCTAACTTATATTTAAAATCAAATGCACTGTTGGTTACGTTAACAGGTCTTATGGTATTCACCCCGTTGATATCTCCAGTCATCCATACCCTATCGCTTATTAAAAGCTGTTTAAAGACGGGATTAAAACTTTCTGGTACAAAACCACTGTTTAAGTCTACTACTTCCTTAGCAACCTTATTATAAACTTGTTTCTGATGATTAAATGTATTATATGATTCAGTGCTTATATCAATAAGACTTCTCTTATATTCATCTTGAGTCACATTCATTGTAACATCTTTTCTCTTAAAGAACCATAAATCTTGTAATACACCATACCTGTTTAAGAATGTAATCTTAATTGGGTCATACTTACATTCAGTTACTTCAACTATTTTAATAGTTGTTGTTCCAACCGCTGATTTAACTTCTAATGAACCTAATTCACCAGGGTATTCACCAACGAATTGATAATAAAATATCTTACTACTTGAAGTATTACCTGTTAAACTTGTTACATCTACTGTGTTAAGTGTGTTATTGTCTACATCTTTCAAGGTAACCGTTTCAGTTACATCAGTAAATATTGGAACTGTAACTCCTTCACCAACCGCTATCTGAATTTCATCATTATCAATCAATAACCCATTTGTGTTTACGCTAATATAATTAAGTCCATCCTCAAAATAAGAATAACCAGGTAATGCAAACTCTGATATGATTGTTGTTGGTGACCCTGTGATATTTCCTATATCATCGGTAAGTGTATATTGATGGTCAACCCAAACACCATTAGTAGCATACATCCCATCAAATTGTTGTTCCGTTATCGAATCAATGAATGGTGAAATCTCTACGTTACCTTTGGTGTCAAATGTTGATGAGACCAACTGATAGGTTGGGTTAATACTTCTACCTGTAGTTTGAGTACCTTGGTAAATGAAGATGTCGAATACACCATATGTCTTAGTTGTTGTTGTTGTAAACAACATATATGGTGATTTAGTTGATATGTAACTGGTTATCATAATTTAAATCTTTTTATTTAAAAACAATGAGTTACGCCTTATTAATAAAAAAATCTTTTAAGAAGTTCTCTAGTACTTCATCTGGTAACTTATTGAATTCATTTTCAAATGGTTTGGTGAAAAACTTTGTTGGTTTCATACCATTCTCTTTTATGCTTCTGGCAATTAGAAATGATAATGTCTTAACACCACCCTTCTTGAATTTACCACTCTCGTCTCTTAACCTAAGACCCTTAGCTTTTATCCAAGGCAATATTGCCGATTGGGGTGGTTGTTTATTGGTGTATGAATTAGGTGTGTCGTATTTATTCTTGGTTCCACTTACACCTTCATCTACAAATATTCCATACTCTTGCATGCTAAAACCAATTGTATAACCGTCAGCTGTTTCTTGAATCTCATAACTCAATGAATCATACAACTCACCGCTACTAATCTTTTTAAGCCTTGTAAGGTTGCTTCTAGATTGTTTAATGGTGTTCTTACCAAATTTATTTAAGAGTTGTTCTAATGAGTTCATATTAACAATGTATTCAATTCTGGTTGATAATAACTTATCAGTTCGGTTTCTACTTCCAATCTGAAATCATCATCATTTATTATTTGTTGTACCTCAAATGTTAGTTTAAGGTTATTCTCATTCAATAAATATTCTTTAGCTTTACCTTTATAACCATTTTTTGTTGTACCATTATACATACAATTAAATTGAATATATCTTTGTTTTAAATTAGTACTTTGGCCGATATACATTAGATTACCATTGAAATCTTTAAGAAAGTATATACCACCATCTTGTTTCTTATAACGTTCAGTAACTCTTTTTATAACATATTCTTTATTATCGTTGTAATACTTTTTACTTCTATTATTTATTCTTTCAGCATCAGCTTTACGATACGCTTTACGACATAAATTACAATGAGCTTGTAACCCATCTCTTCTTGAATTATCAATATTAAACTCAGTTACTTCCTTTTCTATTTGACACTTAGTACATTTCTTCATACTACAAATATACTAAAAATAATTAACATATGGGAATACTATTCGCAACCGTTACTGAAAATTGTAGATTCCACCCAGCTAAATGATTCTCAAAACGTTCTTGGAAAGGCTCGCATGTTGCACCATCTTCAAGTTCATATCCATTGATAGCTATGTTACCTCTTTTAAGTTCACCTAAGAGTCTCCCACACACTGCTTGTTGAGTGTTAAGGATATCAAATGTGTTATCGTTACCGACAAGGTTATTAACTTCATCCTCATTGGACCAGTCAACTATATCCATCACAAGGATATCAAAATCATAAGTCCAAGTGTTTTCATTAAAATCAGCGTTTACTATATTCATATGAGCCAATGGGAATATGGTTGTCTTATTTAGGTCCACTTCAGTAATGTTACCATATGTAACAGTATTGGTGAATGGGCCATTAAGTAATCCATCTTTGATTACTTTTGTTATATCGTAAAAATTATTTCCTGTTGCCATTATGTTATTTTATTTTTATTTATTAATTGTGATTCTAA
>TARA_R110000796_G_scaffold57672_3_pt1 | contig 31941 bp, 45 predicted proteins | sample TARA_R110000796 | Tara Oceans TARA_R110000796 (sample SAMEA4397815) | marine metagenome | biome: Polar Biome; feature: [SRF] surface water layer (ENVO:00010504); material: water (ENVO:00002006), including particulate matter (ENVO:01000060) such as... | depth 5 m
TTCGGCAGCAACACCAGTCAGCCCGCCAGCCATTGACGCAGCCTCAAGAGCAGCAGCCGCGCTTGTCATTGCCCCAGTTGTGCCAGCAACCGTGCCAGCAGCGACCCCACTAGCGGCTGTACCGAAAGCGGATAGTAATGGTGCTAATAACGCAAGAACTTGCACTGGCATTTATTTCTCCTTCATCTTTTCTCGTGCTTCGTGTAACGCAGCGGCATCTTTTGCCTTTTCAAGTGTCTCTGACATAGCGTCAAACCACGCCTCGTCCACTCCGCCCATCGCAGCTTGAATACCTTTAAGAGTCGAGTACCCTTTTCGAGTCTCAACCCGGTCTTGGTTCAAAACAATGCCAACGTACTTTTCGTAGTCCAGTTTGCCCCAAAGACCCTCAAAACCGAAAGTTGCGACTAAGTCGGCTTCACTGCGGTATTTTTTTTTAACTCAAGCATGTACAAAAAGAACCGCTCAATCAACTGTTGCATTTCAAGCTCAGTCAACCCAGAGGTTCCATTAAACGGTTCTGTGCAAAAAGCACAATGAGCGATTGGCATAACTTTACCAAACAACTCCATCTGAGTTTCCATATCTGTCGTAGTCTGCATCTGATCAACGTCACCAGGGAAGTCAATCTCATTCGACCCGATAAAAGTTCGGAAAGCCGGAAGTGGATCAATCTTAGTCCACTTGCGACCGTTCCAAAGTTTAAAGATATTTCGTCGGCGGTTGAATAACCACCTGTATAGCCAAGTTCTAATCATTTCACTTCCTCAAGTAAATTATTGTGTCGCTTCGGTAAACAATATCATGCCCTCTACAGAGTCAATCCAAGCTTCCCATTTAACCATGTATACAGAGTTTTTAGTTGCAAGATTAACTTCTAGTGCTTCCGAAACAAAACATTGTGCAAACGTGCGAGTAAGCGAACCTGATCCGGATGCTGCTATTAAGTCTAACTTTCCATACAATCCATCTTGCCTGACAAAACTCCCAATGTCAGGAAGAACGCCCATTACACCACCAAGGGTTGTCGTAGTAGGCGATCCGGTTGTATGAGAGTAACTTAGCAGCTTCTCAACTTCAGACCGCTCATACTTTGTCAGTTCGGTCGTGATTTTTGCAACCGCACCTAAGAACTGCCTGTCAGCAGGGACACCCCCTGTGCCACCATAATCGTCACTCTCTACGTCTTCCCATTTTTGCTCAATAGTGATGTCAACTCCGTTTCGGCTATAACCTAAGTCTGCCTGGGGATCACCATCTCCTTGCCCGAAACGAACCTTTACTCCACCGTTTTTACCAAAGCTGTAATGTGCTATTGCCACTATTATCTCCTCTTATATGTTCTTCTAGTCGGATAAATATGACCACGACCGCGATCAACCCAAAGTTCCCAATTGTCACGGATCTCAACGCGAGTCACAGTGTCTACTTTGATAACACCAGCGTCTTTTACTTCCGACACGCCAAATACCCAGTAGCCCTCTCTGAGATGCTTTAACATTTCAGATACCCACTGTTTCATTGCGTTAGTGTTCTCGTTTTCCTGCGGATACTGTTTTCGAGCATCCAAATTAACGTAAGCAACCCGACAGACAATGTCTTTCAGGAATGCCAAGTCGTCCCCAGTGAGAGCAGTCAAGTCTGCTGTCGTGTACCGATTGCCTTGCTGAACCGCAGCATTAACTAAACCAGATGCAGATGCAAGAGCAGCCGTAACCTTGGTATCGCTACCTAGATCAGATTCCGCAATTGTTTTACCGTCATCAGCCGCCATGTCACCAATAACATTGGCATCAAATCGTGCAACTAAATCGTCGGCATCAGCATAAGCCATAGGTATCTTTCAAGACTAATACAAACTGGCAGCAGGAGTTTAAGCCCACTACCAGTCCATATCAGGAAGTGAATTAAGTAGACAACGCACTTGCGAGGTAGAACCCTGAAACCGGAGCGGTTAGCGTGGCCGACCAATCGTCGACTACCCTACCTTTGTGGGCGCGTTCATCCCTATCGTGCTTACTTTCCACGGTTAGATCCTCCTTGAGGAAGAGTGTCGCGGTACTAAAGGTGGGTCCACCTTCAGTGCCTTCTAAAGCACCTGGACGACTGAGCATGACAACATCGCCATCACCCCAGACGTTACCCTTGACAGCAGTAACACCCTTGTGAGAGGTTACTTTAACGGAATCTTCGACTTCAATCGAGTAACCGTAAAGCTGTTCTGGCAGACCAAACAAGTTGTTGGGATGAAGGCCATCTTTCAACTCAGAAAGACTAGCAGGAGACTGCTTGATGTAATCGACGATCTCTTGACAGACCGTGATTTTCTTAGCAAACTCAGGAGAAACCACAATGTGGATTTGATTCTTTTTGACACCACCAAGGGTATCTTTACGAATCTGATCAAACATGTAATCGAACGTGCGTTTGATGTCACGACGATTAGTGGTAGACAAGTCCAAGCGACCGGTAACGCCAGTAATTGCTTCTGGGGTCGCGGAGTAATGTGAACTATCCCAGTTGCCGGAAGTGGCAAGCAAGGCATGAACAGCCATGGTACGCGCGGTCATCATGCGTTGTGCATGAATACGACTGTGCTGTGCGAGGATATCCCACTCAGCTTGCTCAACGCCAAGTTCGCCTAACGAGTAGGGACTTTGGTATCGTGCGGTCGTGTAATCTTGGAATCCGAACTTTTCTTTACCATCATTACCGCGAGGGCTGTCTGCGCCATCTGGCCAGGACAACTCTTCAAGAGAAGTAGAACCCGTAATACGACCGGCCTGTTCGACGGTCATACGGATGTACTTGCCCTTAGTCTTTGTAACAGGGACATACTGAATGTATCGCGGCAACGCAAAATCTGCTACGTTCCGACTAAAATCAACAACCATGTTATTGGTTGCGTCAGTGTTCGGAATGAAGGTATTATGTTGCGATGCTACACTATTAACAACTGCCATTTTGTAGCCTTTCTATAAGCTGAAAAGCCCACACCCAGCCAGTGCCAGATGTGAGCTTGGTTTTTCCAATACTCGGAATTAAATTGTAAAGAAGCCCTAGTTTACGTTTCTAGGAACCCAGGAGTAACTTGAATGAGGACCAATTCGCCAACAGCACCAGCTTTAAGGCTGACACCGGCAACATAATTGCCTGCGGTTGCGGTAATTGCACGACCGCTAGAATCACTCATAAGCTGGACCCCAGCAGTGAATGTTGCACCAGCCTCAACTAGACAAGACTCGCCCATAGTATGGATCTCGACTTGATCGCCAGCTTCAGCAGCATTCACAGATGCCCCATCAGTAGGCGCATCTTGCGTGCCTTCCTGCGCAACCCCATAAACAAGAGTCGTTGCAGCAGCGGCTTCTAACACAGTGTTATCGGCAGCAGTAGACAATTTAACAATACGTGCTGGCCGGATAGTTCCGCCAGAAATAACAGGAGGACTTCGGAAGCCACTCATAGATTTATCCTTTCAAAAACAAAAAAAGCCCACGTAGTCCACCGCAAGGTTTCAAACGTGAGCTTGGTTTTTCCAATACTCAATTAGTTCTCAGCAACGACTACGCAGGAACGTATTCGCCATTTTCTTTTATGTTCTTCAAAGCCTCAGTGTACGACAAATGTCTACCGGGCTTCGTGTACTTTTTGCATGCTTCAAGAGCCTTTTCAGACTCTTTGTTCTCTTTGCTTTCTGGATCATAATTACGATCAGCAGCAAATCGGGCAACACCAGCACCCATTTGGATCTTCTGGTATTTACCAGGAATCTTCTCTAGGTGACGATTGAACTGTGCGTCCGAATAGTCGGCACAATCTTCCAGCTCTTCGGAAACATCCATTGCGTAACCACTCGACTGCAATTCAGTTAAGGCAGTTTCGCGCTTGGCGTACCGAACTTGATTCTTCATTTCAGACAATTCGCCAGATGCTTTTTTGTATTGCACTTCCAACTTGGCATACTTGTCGGAATTCTCTCGGTGTAGCTTGCGATACTTGGCAACATCGTCTGTTTCAGGCTTCTCTTCGTCTTCGTCGTCGCCAGAACACTCTTCCATCGAATACTTGACCTTCGAGAACATGTCGCTCATCGAATCCATGTCTTCGCTGTCATCGCCAAAGATAGTCCCGACATTGGCTTGCTCGGCACCGTCTAGACCCGCCATGTAGCTCATGCCACATTTAATCGCTTCGTCTTCGTCGTCCATTTTGGCAAACTTAGCAAATTGATACTTGTGGAACTTCTCTTTGAAGTCTTTTGGATCGCCTTCAATCGAATCGGTACTGTCTGTTTTGGGATGATCAGGATCAAGTTCTTTGTCATCCATAGTTTCATCCTTGTCGTAGTCTAGTTCTTCAGCTTCGCCTTCGATTTCATCGCCTAGAGGCATGTCTTCTAGCAACGGCATTTCTTCTTCGCCGTCAGCATCAACATCAATATCTACTGCAACATCTGGTTCATCTGCCATAATATCTAATTCATTCCTTTCCGGTTCTAAATCTACCGGTGGTGCTGGTGGTGCAATGTTAAGTTGGTCATTTAGTTTTCCCGCAATTACGGGATCTAAGGCTTGAACAACCTGTGCAAGCACTTCTGGACTTAATAGATCATTCATAGCGTATTTCTTTTTCTTTTTTTCGTTGTTTAGGCCAGGGATAAAAGTATTGCCGCCTGATGCAGCAGAACCTTCTGATCCATCCATTTCATACCGAACCTTTTTGCCATCTTTGCCATAAGCAAGACCAAGGTCACGACATGGAGTCTCGGCACCTAGCAGTGCAATCGGATCAAAGTAGCGATCCTCCGACCAAAGCTCTACACTCCGCCGAGGGTACTTCTTGAGTACATCTTTTTCATCGTATTCACGATAGATCCACCAAGTCGCCGTAATTGCACTTCTCGGATTAAGGAATCCAAAGTCATCGATTAATTTGTAATTTCCTGAGAATCCAACCACATCGGGATCAGGAGAACTCTCGCTCTCGCCGGTATGCCCAACGACTAGCGTACAAAAGTCCCCTGTGTCTTGAATGCGATAATTGCACCCTTCAACAATGGATTGCAGATACTCCCGGTCTACAATAGTCCCATCTCGCTCATGTTCATCAAATACCACAATATCGTGATATACAACGAAATCGCCATCCGGTTGCCCGAACACGGTCGTTTCCGGTCGTTGATAAGCTACTGTTGACATATAACCTCTTGAATTCTAAGGAGTATATTATAACAAAAAGTCAGGAGAACAAATTCTCAATCCTTTCTGGCCATCTTCTGAGTCTCTTTAGTAGACACCGTGGAGTGTACAATTTGGCCGTTTTGGACGCTAACCTCAACCGTCAACGTCCCAAACCCATTTTCAATAATACCCGGTAATTTAAGGTTAATAGCGTTCTCAACCACCCCTTTAGCTACCCAAACTTCTTTACTCACCATCCTCTAGAAACTCCTCGTCGTCGGTTACTTTAAACTGGTATAAATCACATCCTGCATCAGCATCTACTTCGGAGTCCAAATCGTACTTTGTCGGGTTTGACCGATTCATGGAGTCAAATTTAAGGCATCGCCCAGCCTGAAAATGGTCACAGTTGCCGCAATTCAGGTTCTGCTCGGCATCATCCTCGTACCCCAGGTCTTCTCGGTCTAAGTGAGCCTTAGTGGCCAGTTTTGTGTACTGGACACGTTTCTCGGGTTGTTTGGCGAATGGAGTAGCACCATCTTCGTCTCCAAAGTCATCCTCTGCCAATAACCCACGGGTCCAACCGCGAATGTCGTCGCCGTTATCCCGCAGACCTTGAACAAACTCCTCTGGACGTAGCTTGTGCTTCAACATGTCCCAAGACTGCCCAACATCAGACTTACGCTCCGCACTAGGAACCTTGCCTTTGCTGGTTAGCGAATCCATGATAGAGTCATAGTAAGGCTCGTTTGATCCCTTTGCCATGTCTCTCAAGTCGGAATACTCGCTGTCGTCCTCATAAGCCGGTTCTTCTTTACCCGCTGGAGGATTCTGGGTAATCTTAGCCCTATCCTCTGGAGACATCGTAGCGATAGCCTCAGGAGTCAAACCGTAGGCTTCTAGCTCAGGATTAGACTCTGACGCAACAGGTTCCTCGGGAAGAGACGACTTCGCATTCTCAACCAGATGATTGACCTGTTCGGCAGACATATTAGCAGCAGCAGACGCAGGTATCCCTAAACTCTCAAGATGCTGGATTGCTTCTGGAGCATGATCTGTAGTCTCTCCATCTCCAGCAGTAGCGCCAGATGCCAAGATCTCTTCTTTATTCTCGCCAAGTTGAGCCATATCCTCTTCAGATAGACCGCCCTCTTCTTCAACATCTCCACCGCCAAAGCCAAAGTCGTCGTCATCTTCAGCCACTTCATCTTCGCCAGATTCTAGCCCAGGCTCTAACTCAGGAGCTTCAGCCTCGTCCTCTTGTGGAATAGATCTAAACTTCTCCATGGCAGTCGGAGACATGTTAGCGATCTGCTCTGGCGAAACACCCATGCCGGCCAGCCTGCTAGATTCGTCCTCGGATAGCGGTTCTGGCTCTGTAACAGCCTCTTCTGTGGCTTCATCGGCCTCTGGTGGTTCATAACCGGGGATTGCCTCGCCAAAGTCGTTAAAGCCCGGTTCCGGCTCAATAGCAGATTCCTCTGATGGTACATTTAACCCACCATCTTCGGCATCTTCGCCTTCATACATGTCGTGCATCTCGGCAGTCTGCTTGTGAGTCTCGTATTTTTGTAGAACGTCTGACTTTTCAAGTGCCGCGATTGTCTCAGGGCCGCCCGGTTGAGGTGGCTTAGGGAGGGTTTTTGTGTTTGCGAGCCAGTTAAAGAAGGATGATTCGCCATCCGCCCCTTCTCCAAACATCTCTCGAAACGCTCCTGCCGTGGCTGGGTCACCAGTCAGTTCTTGTATTTTCCCGTCCAACCCAGAGATACTGTCGCCTTCCGCCTCTAGGACTTTAGCGGCTTCTTTCCGCATGTTGTGAAACTCGTCCTTGCTCTGGCCCTCTAGTTTGACTCGCAGTGCGTTGACAATTGTTCCTGTGGTGCTGTTATAGTGGTCAAGCTGCTGCTTATCGATGTCGGCAATGTGGCTATAGAAAGTCTCTAGCTCGTTGCGTGTTAGCTCTTGGAAGTCAGTGACGGCTCCAATCGCATCCATGGCTGCACGACTATACCCCTTTACCTTGTGAATAGGCATGATCTCTGGTTCAGGCTCCGCTTCTGGCTCGGCATCGCCAGCATTAGAGCTAAACGTGCCCTCTTCGTCGCTACCAAGGTAATCCATGAAGTCTTGTGCTTCTGGGGACAAGTCGGTTTTCCCCATAGCATCTGGCGATTCAGTGGCCTCACCACTTACATTAGAGGGAGACTGCAACTCTTTGCTGTCCCAGTCAAGGAATCCGTTGCCTTTTTGTCGTTCTTCTTCCGCTTTTGCCTCTTTACCTATTGACCCCATTGCATCTGGAGCAATAACTTTTTGTGCTTTCCATGCAACAACATCATCTCGGAGTCCACTAAGGAACTCCGTGGCTTTTTGCTCGTATCCTTCTGGGGTGTCGCTCTCGTCAGGAGCCAACAGTCCTCCTAGTGCTGTCGCCATCGGGATATTCATTACTTTGCCAGTTAGCTTCAATGCTGCGGCAGCAACCTTACCCCAGTCAGCAGCTTCGTTAGCCGGTATCGCTGCGACACCCTGTTTAGACAAGTAGTCGAGCGACCCCGTGACTTGATCACGGAAGTTCTTAGACTTTTGCGTGTATCCTTTACTCTCTGCTTCGTTGAGCAATTGGTTAGATGCGTGATTAACGCGATACAACAGCCCTTGAGCCTTTGATTGAGTTAGCCCTAGCTTTTTTGATGCTTGGACAATCCCGTTCATTGGCCCTGCAAGTGACTCCATCTGGTGTGCAACGATGATCGCCACTTCAGATGCGTTGTAAGTTGAGTCTGGAATTTTGATGTTAAACCCAGCCTGTTGCAACATCATAGCCTGCTTCATAAGAAACTTGCCAGAACCATGCTGTAAAGGCTTCCCAAACTGCTGTGCAACGAAGTCAACTAAATCGGCATCCCTCTCGGCTTGCTCCATCTTGGTCTGTTCGTCGGTCATTGGTTCAACTTGTTCGTCGCTCGTATCTCCGCCTTTGTCATCAGGCTTATCGTCGCCACCATCAGGATCATTGTCGGGGTCGTCATAACCCCCCTCGCCATCTGGATCACCGTCATGGTCGATGTCTGGATTCTCTTCGTCGGCAGGAGTATTTCCAGCTTCCATTTCATCGCCAACTTGAGATTGCTCTAAGACATCAAGTTCTTCAGGAGATGCACCGGCAAGGTCTTTATCTTCGATCCATACGCCACCCTTAATCTCTTTACCGTTGAGGGTAATTCCGCCCTTTGGTGCGCGAGGATGCTCTAATTCGTCAAAGCTCTGGCCGTAGCCATATTTAACCGGTTTCCCATCTTTACCGTAGGTTGTCGGGGAATCGCCAGGGTCGTCGCCGCCACCCATGCTATCCGCCCAGTTTTGGCCGTAGAACGAGGAGATTAAATTAGACGAGACACTCTCGGCTTTCGGTGACAACTCGTCAGCGTTCATTAAGTCCTCTTCCTCTTCACTCCCGCCCATAAGGTCTGTCAACGCACTGTCCTCACCATCAGACCCCTGGATTGACTCTTCAGCCAGTCGCGTTTGTTGCATAAGAACAGGGTTATACAGAGTCGTATCGCCTTCGCCAGGAGCAGATGTACCAATAATATCGTGAACGTCTTGCTCTCGAATCTTGGCCCCCATCTCCCAGGCTTGACGCAACCCTTGAAGGTCTTTGAGTGGGTCGGATGATTCGGTGTCGATTCTAAACTTGAAGTCAACGTCACGCATCTCAGGCATGTTGAAATCACGCAGGGGAACTAACATCTCGCTAGTAACAGTCTCTTCGAGGCCGTTAGCATCGAATGAGATAATGTCAGCCAGGGTATTCTTCTGTAGTCCGGCAACCCCAGAGCCCATACCAGTAGACCCTGGTTCAGACGACAATGTCTGGCCCATAATCATCAGCTTGATTTGACGATTACAAAACTCTTGAATGTAGTCTTGGAGAATCTGGATGCCCGCAGAGTTTGGCGGAATTTGATCAATGCCGTAAGAGTCCGACCCATCGGCACCGCGAGGCATCGTAATCACGTTAGTGTGAGCCTGTTCGCTGGCTATCTTCTCCACTTCCTCTTGGGCAGCGGCGTTGCCATCGGGATAATAATAGATGGTGAAGCCCATCGCAGACCGTTCAACCATCTCGGCAACCATCGCTTGGGCTTCTTGTTTTTGATACCACGCCCAGTACAAAAAGTTCCGCAAGCCAACACCATGGATCATTCCTCCATCGATAGGTGATTCATACTCGGCATCCATTAGAATGTGACGATGCACTGTCATGGCTTTGCGTTCCCAAGGTTTCAGGAAGTAAGCCAAGGTGTCATAAGTCGGTTCTAGCTCGTAGCGTCCAGCGATGTGATCTTCCTTCACAAGTGCTGGAGACATTCGGATACCAATCTGATCAGGATCGTATTTGCCCGAACCATCGTCATATCTAAACAAGAGTTTATCGCCAGACAGCGGTGTCCACTTGTTAATGTAGTAGTATTTGCGACCATTTTTAGTAGTTACGCCGTACTGATTCTCGATGGCATAACGACCGTACCAAACCGCCAATAGCAGTGCGAACCGGTATTTTGCAAAGTTAGGAATCTTCTTCATTAGCATTGTCAAGACTTCGGCGGCCTTGATTTGTGCTTCGTCGTTTTCATCCTCTGGTTCGATGTGCCAGTTAAGCTGAGACGTAATCCGCATTCTAGAAAACAATGGCTCTGTGATCGCGGGATCATTCAACATCATATGGGCATTCGCTTTGGAATGCTGCAATGCTTCATCGCTGTAACGATAAGCCTTCGCTAACGATGTAATCATGCCCTGGAACGTAGAGACATGTGGAACGATAGGCCGACCGTAGTTTGGTGCAACCTCTGGAATATGGGCAGCGGGATCTACAAGTCTCGTTCCGGCAACGCCAGTTAAGATTGTTGATCCGTTATGAGTAGGAGAATCAGGAGTGCCATAACTGTACTTTTTAGGAAGCGTTTGCCCTCCTTTGTAAAACTTGCCTGCGTAGCGAACTCCGCCTTTTGGTGCTTGTTGTCTTGCCACGTTTAACTTCTCCGCTTAGTAGAAAACTTGATTTCCGGTAGTGTATTTCTAACGATCTTTGGTTTTGTGCGGGTTTTATCGCCAATAACAATAGATCGGTTACGCAGACCTTTGCGTGTTGCCTTGCGAGGCACATATAAAGATCCATCTTCATTAGTTTGAGGAGAAACAGCCGAATACTCGTATTGGTGGCCGTCGATAGTTCCTCTCTTGCGGAGAGCATCCCAAACAAACTCGCCTTTAGACGCATACCCTCTCATCTTGAGATACATTCTTTCCTCAACATGAAAGTAAGCGTATGTGACACCAGGAGAATTTGCACGCTGCCCTTTGCCGATATCTCGCCAAGCAACGCCACCACCACCTTGGCGATAAGCCCGGTAGGTGACAAATAATGTGTTGTTATAAAAGTCGTAAATGTATGAATGGACGTTCGTTGAATTAAGAACCGAATGCGTTTCTGAAAACTGGTCATCGGGTAACGCTTCGACAAACTCTGAATCAGGATCAGGGTCGTGAAACGGGGAATTTCTGTTTCTGTGACCTGGAGTCGATATCGCTGTGATCCCAGGAGTCTTAGGTGGAGCCTTAGTACCAGTAGGAATCGGCGGAGGCACTGTGCGACCGGAATTGACCATGTCGTCACCAAGCTCGCCGCCAGATCGTTTTTCAACCTGCTTGATAGCTTCGTCGATGTCTTGATGGGTTGGACTCTCAGATTTCCCAGCACCGTCCAGCCAGTCGGCCACTAGCCGCATAAACCCCGCTAGTCCTTGTTTAGCGCCAAACTTTGAGGATACCCTGCGACCTATGTTCCGCATGGTGAAAGCGGTTCTAACCCCACCTCGTCCTCTTTTTCCAAATCGAGCCATTACCTGCGACTCCTTGCGAGTAGGTGATCGGGAACTTCTCGCCGGATACTCATGCTGCCAAATCCACCAAATGAATTTTGGAATTCACTATAAAGCAGATACCTCAAAGCGTCACAGGGATCATCGTCCATCTTTCGTGGTGCAGGTTTAGCTGACTGCGGATTCATCCCTCTTCCGCTACTCTGTAACCATCTATATAACTGAAGTGTCCGTACCAACTCAGGGCATCTTTCGCGGTCTATCATTATCATTGGTTTACCGTCTATGCCGGGCTTGAGCAGGGTACGGACACATTCAATGCCCTCGTATACTGCGTTTTTAGCAGGAGATACTGACTTGAGCTTTTGCCCAAATGTTCTCAATAAATCTGGCCTTGATGGATCGGCGTAAGTTGTCCCGAAACTAGGATTCATCTTAGGCCATTCTCTCCAAAGCATGATGTTTTCTAAATGTTCTTCACTTGTCACTTGTGCGCGGGAAAAGTATTCGTCATATATGTACCATCTTCCACTGCCATCACGACAGCCAAACAACGTAACAAATGGATGTTCTACCGATGCACCCCAGTCAATTGACCTTCGATGCGTGCAGTTTGGTGGTATCTTTAGGTTGGAAACACAATGGAATGCTGTGCTGAATGTAGGATAAATCAACCCTTCAAAGACAGGGAACGCTCCAGTCATACGAGTAGCGATCATCTCTTCTGAGATCATGCCTTTAAATTCTTCAAGCCACTCAGGCCGGACATGACCAGCTTCCATGTTCTTGACAGTATTAGCCCGGTAGATTTTCCAGTTCTTAGGCAAGTCATCCTTTCGCATCATCTCCTTGATTTCCATGGAGAGATCAGGGTTAATCGGAGTAAACTCGCAGAACTTTGCGCCCTTAAATGCGTACTCTCGGCAACCACGTAAAACTTCTGTCAGGATGTCCCAGGGGAACTGTTCCGAGAACATGAACCCACCGATGGAACGAGCCTGCATCTGCGCGCGACCTTGGACGTAAGACTTAAATTCGATTGTCCAATTCTTATTAGGATGACCACCTTGTGACATAGGCCAGGGCTTCAATGGAACCGTTAAAGGTAGACCACGCTTACGGTCGTACCAAGTAACTCTCTCCCAGTCAATCTCGCATGACGGGATGTGACCATGTCCAAACAGTTTTTCGTTCCAGATCGCGTTAATTACCTGATCGTAACTTTCGCCAATCACCCAGAATGGTGTGTCTCTACGTGGAGGAGCCTGCTTATGCAATAAAAGCCTAGACAGCTTACAGCATGCCGCTTCCGTAGTCCCAGAACCATTACCACCAATATGAAGGCCGACTCCCTGTAAGTCCTCATTGATAAAGCTATCCTGTTCGTCAAAATTAGCAGGATCATCAGGTCTTGGAACAAAATTAAAATAAAACTTCTCGCTTTGTTCAAGTAAGGATTGTACTTCTTGTTCACGCTGAATATCCTGCATGTCATCCATGGAGGCGTTGACGGCATCTAGATCAATCATCAATTTCCTCCTCAACAACAAAGGCTTCTACAATTTTACCCTGCGGTTCCAATAGCAACCCTTGAAGTAAATCAGTGCTGCCAGGGGTCGCTTGGACACGTATAGCCACTTGAGTTAAAAGTGCCTTCTGTGCTTGATCTGGCGACATTCCCGCAACTCGTATTTCTCCACTTAGGACAACTTCGGGAGGACGGTCTGCCCCCCACATTCTCAACGTCTTGTCTACTGACTTCAACGCAACATCCAAGAACCTTGGGTCGCCATAACTACTCTCGGAAGACTCAGTAGAAGAACCACCTTGCTGACCGCCAGTTGTCGTAGACCGTTTAGTCTTGTCCTTCTTGCTCTCGTTGTAGTCATTCAATGCCGTAATCGTTATATGCTTCAAGATGTTCGTTTGATCGGTCTTCACCGATTGAATATCATCCACACAGTATTGTTTGTGAAATTCACGGACCTTATCCCGGATCTTTGCAATCGTTGTCGATGCAAGAGGTGGATCTTGCCGTTCTCCAATTGATCGCAAGGACTCGGTGGTCGTCAAACAATCTTTATAGATTCGACGATCCCGGTCAGTCGGTTGGTAAGCAACACGAGGTCTAGCCATTAGGAACCCAAGCGTCAAAGTGTGAGTAAGCGTGATACTTGTCTTCACCCATCGTGACAACCCAGTAATCGCGGCCCTGCTTGTCTACTTCTTGTGACCGAATAACACACCTGCGTTTATCACCAAATGTATTGCAAACAACCATTACCGGATCTGGATCATCAGGCCCAGGCATTTCAGGAACTTCGCACCGATCAAAAACATATTCAATAGCCATTAGCTTGCTGCTCCCTGTGCTAGTTGCTCACGATCTCGTGCAATCAACCGGTCAATCAGCTTGTCAACGCTCAAATTGCCAGCAACATTGATCCCGTCAGCCTTGCACATCTCACGAAGCTCCTTTTTGGGACTCTCGCCGTAATGCAGTCTAGCGGTATCCTCATCCCATCCAACAATCGATTTGTCGGGAATGTCAACAACGCCTTCAGTGTCGTACATTGGATGTGGATCAGCTTCTTCACCGAATACCGGGGCTTGATGCTCCGATACGTCCTGGCCTGCTTCATTGGTAGCCGGAACAAACTCTTGCGGTCCAAGTTCGGACGTAAAGTTCTCCCAAATAGTATCGGCTTCTTCAAACGAGATTTGCAACATCTTAGCGGCTTGGTCAGAAGGCACGCCTTGATTAAACAACTCTTCAGGAGTCTCAGGGCAAGCAGGCGTTCCGGCATAAGGATCGCGTGATTCTTCAACACGAGTAAACAGTTTTTCGTAGTCGCTACGATGTTTTCTCTTAGCCGCTTCATGCACTTTGACTGTTGGATGCAAGTATTCAGCATTTACCACGCTACCAGGAGTCGTGATCTCCTTGTCGAGTGCTTCAAAGTCAGGATTGCCACCAGAATCAACCAGTCCCCACATTTGGCATACTTGGTATTTGTTTACCCCATCGCTAACAAGGTTTGCCGGGCTACTCTCTGGCCGCAACTTGCCACGCTGTAACACAAACGGAGTGCGTATCTCTGCGTTCAGATCGTGTAACGCACGGATTACTTCCGATGGATTAGCGTTAAGTTGAGCATAATCTCTGTTGTCGTATGCCCCAACAACCTTTTCAAGCTGTAACGCTCGGTAATGCAGGAACCAGAAGCTACCAGACAGGGTTTCCATTACCCCTTCAGGCATAAGACCCATAAGATGGTCGCATTGATTCCAGAACACCTGCGGATCAGACTCTAATAAGCCCTCAAGTGCGCATAAATCCTTACATGCTTTAACAAACAGTTCATTTCCTGTAGACATATTCACTATCCCTTCAAAAAGACTTTAATCGTTCTCGCGGCTGTTTCTGTTGAGCCGGAGATAAACTTTAGGTATCGGTAATTAAACGCCTCTGGTGGCATCGGGTTCACTTGATTAACGCCAACTGTATCCGATGAGCGATCTGCCAACGCGGTTGTTTGAATTAAATCAAATGTCACGTTGTCAATCGAACCTGAGAATGTAGCTGCGGTTCCGGTAAACGCTGCTGGCATCTGGTATGAACCACCGTTCCATTCAGACACATCAATCGCATCTGATGTAGTGGTTGATATTGCGATAGTCCAGTCAATGTTTGAATTCATTCGTTCTTTGTTTGTTCCGACCATTATATTATCTCCGTTTTGTTCCGTAGAAGGTTGCTTCTGAAAGTTTGCGAACACGTAAGACAGTGCCGCCTGTAGTTGTAACTGTAATATCTAGCCAGTATTTTGTGCCAGGAACGAATGCGGCTGTGTCAGGGATTAGCCCAACGTATTTTCCGTTGCTTGCCGTTTCATAGGTCATAGCTAGTGCCGTTAGCGAGTCAAACACCGCTTCAGCACCCTCTCCTGACGTATTCATCGCTGACTCTGTATAAATCCGCACAGTACAAGTAACCGTAGCGTCATTAATATGCGTATCAGTCGTTTCGTCTTTAAGGCCGGTTATGATCACATCGGTATCACTTCCAATGTAGACTCCAATTTTAGCGTCAGCAGCCACTTGCTAGTCCTCCAGTGAGAGATGTACGGCTATTAGCCGTTGAGCTAACAGATGTTTTTGTATTTGTTGTTGTATCCATTTTAGCAACTAAGTTAGTCGAGGCCACATTTACCGCAGGGGTCGTCTGCGTAAACACGTAAATACTCGGTGAGGACATGACAGCATCGAACGTGATGCAAATTTCCTCCATCACGATAACGGTCGCAATCCCAGAGTAAAGTCCTAATAACTGCTGGCGGTCTGCTGTAGCGACTGTGCCATCATTGTCAGGCAAAACTAACCCACGACGACCATAATTCAAGGCCGACATTCGTTTTGATTTTGTGTCTACTGACATTAACTCAATTTCCCTCTGGTGAAAGTAGTTGTGTCGTCAGCAACAGTGGCCGTACCAATTGAAACACCAGCATTATTGTAAATAGTCTGGACGGTATCAGTTTGCGTTCCCAGGTTACGCATGATCATAAAGCTGAATTGCAGCATGTCGGTAATTGATGCTGTTGCCGCTGGAACGCCAGATAATTCAGAAAACGTGTCAGTGGTCATAACGTCCAAGACTTGGGCATTGACATCGGCGGTGGATATGTCGTTTAACGCTGTTATTTGAGCCGGTATCGTTGTTGCGGTATCTACCAAAATCGAGTCAACATTCGTGCCAACCGTTGCTAGATCCGCTGCCAGTGCAGCATTGGCAGTTCCCACCATATCGGTGTTCGTCGTGGTTGTGGTCACAAGGTCCACCAAATCAACATTAACAACAGCACCAGCCAATGTTGTTATTGCACCTGCTGATACAATTTCAGTTGCAGCAACGTCATTTAATGCCCCAATCAATCCAGGCACATCATCCGTTTGCAGTTCATTAGTATCTGCCACGATCAAAGCAGTCTCGGCCTTGATCGCAATAATGTCCGCAGCAATATCAACACCGGCTGCATTTGTGATTACGGTTGTTTCAATCTGGTCTACGTTTGCATCAATAATGTCCTGCTTGGCCTCGGTGGCTAACCCTGATTGTATTTGGCTAACTGTATGAACATGGTCTGCGACAACCTCAAACGTATCCGCTGTAGTTGGTGCAAATGAGAACGCTTCATCAAATGTGAACGACTTCGCAGCACCATCGTAAGTACCTGTACGTGCTTGTCCGCTATTTTGGCCTGACGTAAATCGAAACATTTGGTCGTCATAAAAGCCATCCGTAGCATTTGTCAAATCTGTAGCGAATGTAGTGGCAGTGGGGGCCGGTGATGCAATTACTTCGCCCTCCGCTGCAAGTGCTACACCGAGTTGGCGAAGTCGTTTGCCTGCACTGGTTGGGATGTTGTGCGTTGCACCCGTTAAGATTTCATCCCAAATTAAGTCAACGCCCGCAGCACCTAGTATCACTCCATCAGTGTCAGTAATAACGTCAAGGTCGGCTTGTGCTGTAGCGACTAGCCCTGGTATGGTTGTGGCCGTATCGATGAGAATCGCATCGACATTAGTATCAACAGTAGCTAATGCGGTACTCGTCGCTAGGCTAGTAATATCTGCCTTGAAAGCGTCTTCATTTGTGCCTGTCGTGAAGTACGAGTAAACTGTTGCTGCGTCATCACCACCACCGCCTGTTAGAGCGTTTGAATCGACTTGATTTGCTACAGTAAATGCGAGTTGGTCTGTCTTGACCTTGATTGCATCGACAACGGTATCGACTGTTGTTAGTGCTGTAGCCAGTGCCGCATTATCAGTTCCGACCATGTCTGTATTAGTTGTGGTGAGATCAACCAGATCAACATTAACAACAGCACCAGTCAATGTTGTGATTGCACCAGCACTAACAATGTCGGTGGCTGCTACATTATTCAAGGCCGCAATCAATCCAGGCACATCGTCCGTTTGAAGTTCGTTTGTGTCTGCTTCAATTGCATCGATACTGGCCTGTGTGGCGGTTAATAAATTAACACCACTGGCACCTGTGATGATGTCAAGGTCAGCTTGTGCTGTCGCAATCAGACCGGGAACATCATCGGCTTGTAATTCATTAGTATCCACTTCAATAGCGTCGATACTTGCCTGGGTTGCGGTCAAGAGGTTTACGCCAGTTGCACCCGTGATAATATCCAGATCGTTTTGGACAGTAGTGATAGTGCCTGGGATTGTTGTGCCTGTGTCAACGAGAATAGCATCAACATTAGTATCTACAGTTGCCAATGCGGTGGCAGTAGCCAAGCTAGTAACGTCAGCCTTGAATGCGTCCTCGTTCGTCCCGCTAACAAAGTAGCTATAGATTGTTGCTGCGTCATCACCACCTCCACCAGTCAATGCGTTTGAATCGACTTGGTTCGCTACCGTGAATGCAAGTTGGTCGGTTTGTGTTTGAATAGCAGCAATCCCTGTGTTGTCTGGATTGACTGTCGAAAACCCTGTTGCCGTAGGCCAGTAAAAATCACCATGTGCCGTTATGCTGTCAACCGCATCAGTAACATTGGTTGGCGTCGAAAATCCGGTTGCCTTGAACGAGTCTTCGTTTGTTCCCGCTGTAAATAGATCGTAATTCGTCTGGGCATCATTAGAAAAGCGATTCTCGATTGAAAATACTGCCAAGGTCTCATGCGTAACATCGATGCCATCGACAGTACCAGCAGCGAGCTTGACACTGAAATCAGAACCCACTGCATAAAACGGATTGGCAGATGTGTCAATATCTACCAAGTGCGAACCAGTTTTTCCATCAAAGTCCACAGTAAGGGTCAAACCCGCTGTTGATTGCACCGTGACTCCGTTGATGTATACCTCAAGTGATGGAGTGCCAGCCAGTGTGATGGCAGCACCCGTTGTATCTCTAGTGGAGAACAGGAAGTACAGTGATTCGTCTTCCGAAATATCGCCTAGATACAATGTCATCCTACTAAACCTTTTCCGCCTATTAGGCTTATATTGCTTGCTGCGTGTTGTACTGCCCCAATGTCACGTCTGTTTGGCGTATTCGGTAGGCTATGAAAGCCTTGGCTATAACCGTAGGCACCAACTACACTTGGCTTTAATGAATAGTTGCCGCCTGCTGAATCAACGAAAGGGTCTTCAGTCAGTGTAACTGTATTCGTTGGGGGAATTGTTGCGTTTTTGATTCCACCACCTACATCACCTATGTTATTCCAAATTGCGTTGTTGCTTACTGTATTGCTTTTGTTATCTGTAGCGTCTGTAAACCATAACCCTCGTGCATCAAAACTGGCAAAGATGCATCTAGATATTATCTTGGCTTTTTGATTTGCTACATTATCGGCCCCGATTGCCACTTGATCTCTCGCGCCAACAAAGGTACAGTTTACGATAAGAATTTGATAATTGTTACCTGTACCATACGAGATGCACCTCATGTACTGATTTAAGAATAGACAATTGACCAGCGATATATTTCTGGTCGCGTTAAAGACCATATACCCGCCATCGAACACGCAATTTGTAAACACGCCGAAATAGTCACTTCCAAAATTAAAATAATATGTTCCGGAAGTCGTAGAAGTCATCGCAAGGTAACAGGTGTCAAAACTACACGTTGTTGCCTCAAGCGTGACCAGCCTGGGTGAACCTGTTGCCTGCAAATTCTCTAATCTACAGTATTCAAACTTCTGTCCGTGCGTGTTGCGTATTAACGACCCATCTGTCGTGCCAGTAATATGTAAGTTTCGGAATGTTGTGTATCTGTTACTGCTTAAATTGAAATACCTATTGCCTGTATTATCCAGCGTGATAACAGGCTCAAGCCCGCTGTTAGGTAATCCCTCAAGGTCTTGAGGCACTGTATCATAGCCTTGCAATAGAAAAGGCAGGTTATCCGTAGCGACTAAATCAAAAGTAATGTTAGCACCTGTTGGTGACCAATCACCCTGGTGATTAACACGCTGGCCGCCCGCTGCCACCGATGTCGCTTTTAACACATCGGCAATGTCCCACGCATTGGCCTGACTTGTGCCGTCTGCTGCTCCACTGCCACCTACATTAGAATACCGCTCGGTCAATGCCATACTATAAATCAATCCTTGCTGCGATTCGCGTTAGGAAATTACTAAGTGCTGCACGCTGCTTGCGAGTTAATTGCGAATTAATTTTTCGTACAAAACTATTACGCTCGGCAATTTCTTCTGCGTCTAGGACAGTTAAATCCGCCTGCCGCTCTCGATGATTAGAACGCGACTGTGCATAGGTAATTAAGCTATCGCCAATCACAGGCAAGATGCAACGTGCGTCAAGTTCGTCTATTTCGGACTCGTGCATTATCGATTTTCCTCAATCGCATCAGTTAAATGTGTAACGGTTAGATTTTAGCCATTCATTATACACAATTCACAGGAAATCTAATTCTCAGGCTAATTCAGCGAGCATTAGAACCGCTGAATAGAGATTTTTAATGGTAGATTCATTGACAAGAGTGTAGTCAATCAAAGCCTCATCTACGCCAGATTCGCTGATATGCCAATCATCAGAAGGGTCATCCTTACCAACAATTTCAATAATAATACCCCCTTCTGACCTAATTAGACTCGCTTCATCGTCAAAACGAACATCAGTGACGGCTACATTGTAACCCTTGGATTGGTAGTCGTAGATTTTTACTTTAGCAATCTCAGGCCATGGATTAGGCAGGTATTCCCCGATTATATCACGCCCGCACTCAGTGCCTAGTCTTTGTAATAGACGGCGAACTTCGGGAAATACGTCTTTTGATTGATCTAAGGTATACGATCTAAGTATTTCAGAAAGTCTGCCCCCGTCAGCGGTTACAATTGGGTCTAACGCAATCAACATCTCCTTTAAGGGATATGCAAATGAGACTTGCTTCCACCCCTTTTGGATTAAGATGGCAGCAGCAGTATCCTTGCCTGCTCGTTTTTTACCGGTGAATCCAATGATCATCAGCATTCTCCTAACAAACTAAAAACGAGATCCCCGTAAGAATGGGCCGTAAACACCGGTATTCCGTGTGTTTCAGCGTAATCTACTTCTATGTCAGCCCCAATCGAGTCGCCTGGGATGCGAAGAACGCAATCAGCCACATCCACCCAGGCAATATCTAATTCCATCCACTCTTCGTGAGTATAGGTTTCGTCAGAATCCACATACCAGGACAAATGAGGACACATAGGAGATAATCCGTCTTGGATCAACCGGTGCATCCACTCAATCGCACAATCTACGTTGTCCTCTGGAGTGCCGCTAGACGTTAATGGGCCGCTTATATAGACTTTAGGACGCATTAGATTAACTCCTTGCGGCGGAATTTTCCTGCTCGTGACTTGTGGTACTTTTCTTTCGGTGAGCATGGCATTGGCTCAAAATAAGAAATTCCATCGATGACGACAGCGCAACCTAAGATACAGCGGTCCTTAAAGACTTTAGCATACTCAAAAGCATACGCATCTATATCAATGCCACATCCAGTCTGGGTGCCGGAGATTCGTCCAGCAGGATTTGTGTGCATAATAACATAGCCAGCGGTATGAATGTGACCCATAACCACACTTTGCCCTTGGCTCACTGCGTGGTTAATTGCGGCGTACTTCCCTGAAAGGCCGGTCCCATGAACGTACTTAACTCCGTCAATCTCATGCTGCAATGCCCAATTCCATTTCGGCGTGTTCCAAACTTGGCTATACTCTTGGACGAACCGCACAGGAAGACCCCCTTTGGCACACTTTCTGTAGTGCAAAGCGTCATGGTTGCCCACGCAAACCTTAGCTTTAGGCCACAGTTCCTTCCACTTGTCAACTTCGGCGAGAGCTAGGTCAGCCTCTTGTTCTGCACCAAGACCACTCGTCTCGTTGTCGTGAAAGCTGATAGCATGGTTGTCTACAATGTCGCCAATGAACATAGTGCTGTTGATATTCCACGATTCAAATACGTCCTGGCAAAATTGACGGTACAGCGGATGTGTGAATGGTGCGTGTATGTCGCCAACTACTCCAACTCTCATATAATCACTTCCTCAAGTAAATGTTAGTTCAGTTCCCTAGATACGGGGCCATCTCCTGCCTGACCGCATTCTACTTAATTTCTTTTCTTACGCCCATTTTCACTTTCCTTATATTGCCTAACGATTCTCAGCACGACATATAGAGTGCATTCTCTCACTATTAGTGGCAATTGTAGTAGAGAGTGTATTCAGAGCCTCAATCACCTTGACATCGGATTCTTCTCGCTTATCGTGAGATTTGACAATCCCAGCAATAGTGTTTGCGTGATGCTCATCTTTTTTTGAATTAGCCTTATCTTGCGAACTAACCACGTAACGCAAAGCACCTAGAAACATAAAGACAATTCCTGCCGTTGATCCAGAGTAGATATAAAGCTCTGGGCTACTTTGGGCCAACTCTTGTTGTACTTTTGGGTTTTTAGCTTGACTAACAACTGCGGGAACAGAGGCCGTTGCTAAAAATGACATAAAACCCGCTATAAAAAATAACTTAGTCATTATTCAGATTCCGTTTCTTTTCGTGATACCCACCACTCAAGCAGCAAAGGGAGAATGTATTGCAGCACCATAAAGGCTAACGACAGCCAAATGGTTCCGTAACCACTGTCCCTGGATTTAATTTTCAGACTACTCTTTAGGCAGTTCTTAGTGAACTTAGCCCCGTATCCATCAGTTGTTTTAAAGTTTACGACCGCTGCTAATGGTTGTCGTGCATCCTCAAGGATAATCTCTGTGATTTTATCCACCTGTCTGCGGATAAATGGAAGACGAAGCCGTAGTGGCATCTTGCTTTTCCAGATAGGCATAAAGCTAGTTCTCACCGCAAAACCGTAGTCGCTTTTACTTAGCATTAGTCTCGGTTCCTTGTACGTTTGATTTCATTCCACAATATCCACGGCCAAAAGAATGACATAATGACCGCCATTCCGTATTCGCCACCGCCTGTGCCGTGATAGTCCACATAGGAACGATACTGCATGTAGGCGAGGCCGACCGCATAAATTGCTGTGATTAAGACTAGGATTAGTAGTGCAAAAGTAATCATTATCGTCTCCTGAATATGCGGCGTAATAATCCCGTTCTCTGGGTTGAATAAGGCTGCGATGCAGAACTAAATCCTACTTCCGACCTTGAATCTGACATTGGCACGCGAGTTTGTACCATTGAGCAGGAATTTCTGTTGCTACAGTCTTGCGCCCAGACTATCTTGGTTTTCGGTGCTTCAGCAGGTTTTGTGACAGGGATAGACTCTACTTCTTTGCCACACGGGCATGACAACCCACATCGGCACAATTCGGCTTGCGGTTCATTCTGGGCTTGCACTGGCTGTTCACCAGAGTCCATTGCGAGCCATGCTAGTATTACGATGATTGCAAAAGGTATAAAGTATTTCATAGTTTTGTCCTTTGTGTTAAATGTTTAGATGTGCTTCTGCTGGTAAACATAACGGTGTATTTTTTGATGCTTACCATCTCGTTCAAACATTGGATACCCGCTTGGGGCAACCGAATGGCTCACGCATTCGTGGCAACCTGATTCCGTAACAACACACACTATCTCTTTTTGGTTTTTACTTGCCATAAATCACTCCCTATTGACTTGAAACACGAATAGCTTCGCAGTTATCGGGCGACCTCTTTGATCCAGCCAAGATACCCTTGCCGTTTTCTCCATATCCACCACCCCATGAATTATAAATCATGTGGCCCCAGTCTCTACCAGCCTTAGCTAATCCTAGCGATGCTACTGCATGGCCCCAGAAATTAAAACTAACAGCACACGAGAACCCATAGAACCCAGCACTAACAACAGCGTCAAACCGTTCCTCCCGATCCATATTCTGATCGATCACATCGATAAACTCAAATATCTTATTTTCAGCGCGTAGTGACTTGTCTTCATAATTATCGTTACGGTAGTAGTTGTGCGGCCATTGCGACGCAGGCAGCACTCCGTGGTCTTTGATGTACTCAATTGCATTAGCAGTCCATCCACCCTGATTTCTGTACCGATTAATAGGGGCTGCGATTGACGCAAAAGATAAGTCTATGTATGGCAGATTAGCTCTTGCGCGAGCTATTGTTAGAGCCATACATGCACCAGCAGCCCAGCAAAAATTAGTACCGTTTTGATCATAAGGAGGTATTTTAAGATGATCAATCAAGTCTGACAGTGTCGCTTTTTCCTTCTCTTGTTCACGCAACCGATCACCCCATTCAGATCGATCTATGATGGCATATTTATCGCCAAAAGGTACGCCTGAAGACCCAAAAGGCTGTTTTGCCCAGTCACGAGGTACAGACCCATACATTCGGGCAATACCTTCGTCATCCACCTGATTCAATAGCTCGTGGTAATTACTGTCATCGTAAATTGGTATCATTTAACCACCTCTATCGAATCGATGTTATGCTGCAATTCTTCCCTAGACCCAGGCAGTGATTTTGAGAACCCATTAACGCCATTGCTGTAAAACACCCATGGAAGCCCTTCACGCTCTAAAGCAAAAGCACTCTTCCAAGGCTCACTAACAGGCACAACATCAGCATCAAGGAACCTAAAGTCAATATCGTTATCATCGAGATACTTTCTGAAAACCGTACTCGTAAAGATCAATGACTGGCTGTACGGCATTTCATCCACATCTTCAGTCTGATAAACAATCAATAACCGCTTGCCCTCCCCTGGGAATGGATCATCGATCACCACAACAGGATCAATAATTACCGCAGGATCAAACAAGTCCATCTTTATAGCAAAAACCGCCAGCAAGCACGCCAGAGTTATAATATCACTTATCTTCATCGGATTTCTCCGGTTTCGTACAGATAAGAACCAATGGAGCCAATGCGTCGATGTGTGCGATTAAAGCACGAGCGTTCGCAGGATCAACTCTAAGAGCCTCTTGCTTTAGCAGCCTCAAAGCACTCAGGCAATCGTGAGCAGTGGAATCCATGCACTGTTTTGGAGCCACAACAGCACGTTGTGTAACATCACTCCACCAGCCAAGGATAATGCTTCTCTTATCCCAGGCTTGTGAAGCAATAGCCAAGACCACAAGCGAGCTAATCATTAGTTGTTCGGTGGTAAGATCAGACATTAGTCGTCTCCAAGGGCATCGTAAGCTGCTTCGATGGAATTGCTAATCATACTTCTAGCGTAGCTATCAACCCATCCTTCAGGAATGCGATGCAAGCGAGGAATGTCAAGTGGTTCGATGTAGCTGTCAAAGATTTTCTCACAGGACTTAATTAGGTCTTCTTTATGACCCGCTTCATCGCCCATGGCCTCAATGATATGCCCCACACCTTTAGCGATACTTAATGCTAATGCAAAAACTTCATCTGCCGTAATGACACTATCTGCTCGTGCTGCACTGACATCTTCTTCTAGCTTCTTCACCAGTTCGTATAAATGATCGTTCATGTTACTTCTTCAATTCCTCTAAAAAACCGTTAATGGCCTTGTAAAAAAACAGCCACAGCACTATAAAAATTACTAGGGGCATAATTCACTCCTTTTTGTTTGCGTTATTATACCACAAATTGTGGTAATTATTTTCTCAATCCTATTCTGCGGTCTTTATGTAAAAAATTTCTTTCCAGTAATTCCGGGTCAAAGTGAGTCCATGTCTGGGTAAACATAGCGGAATTAACCCTTCTAACCCGGTCGTTCTCTTTCCATATCACCTCGTAGCCCCTGTTTACCCAGTCTCTCTTGAGGCTATACCCCTTCATTTGGGTACTTAGCCTCCATGCCATGACTTGATGGCGGTGGTTACGACGATCCCACCACCAGAAGATAAACTGTGTGAAAATCTCCCGATTATCTTCTGTACTATGGTAATGGTTGATCTCAATTAAGTCACACTGATCAACTATTGTGGGATCGCTGTTTATTGCGGACAACGCCAGGGCGACCATGGCGGCGTTAAACATTGTGCTTAATCCTAGCCTTGCGGGCAAGGCTCGAATTTTTGTTAAGGTAAAAGTCAGTGGAATCAACTAACCAGGGCTTTGCTAAACTCACCTGAAAAGCGAGTCGCCGCATTTCAATATCAGCTTTCCTGTCAAGAAATTCATTAGCGAACTTTCCTGCTAAAGCCGTTGGGCTACGATCAAGGCAGGCAAAAAATGGCACAATAAAATCAGTCATCATCATCCCCTTCGGATTCAATTTCCTCGGCATCCATAACGAACTGAGTAGCGTCCTTCAGTTCCAGCTTCATCTCTCTCAAGAATGCCGTCATCAACTCGTTGGGAGTCATCCGTGTATCATCCCAGGGGCATGCCATCTCAATCCCCATAGTCCGGCCAGTAAACATGACATCTCGCCTCCAAGTGTGTTTGGCAGCGATTGACTTGCTTTGGCTATCCAGTTTTATCATCCACTCTGAGTCAAGCTCGAAGTTGATAAACTGCACCCAAAAATGTGCGGTCTTTGGGTCATCATCTAGTTTGCAGAAGAATCCGCACGACCACGTTATTTCTGGTTCTAATGTCAATTTCGAGATGTCCTAATTAAACTAGGTCTAATCTTTCTTGGAACGTGACAAAGCAGTAGCCTTACGCTGTCGGAGTCACGAGCGGTATCGCCCAAGTCGATCACAGGCCGAGATTCATCTAGTAGCCCAATATGAACGTAGATCAGTCCTTGGGATTCCAATATCTCAACACCGGATACGACAAACGACTCTGCCATTCCACTTCGTTCCACGATCTCACTAAGTGAGGGCCACGCGATAAAGTCTAGATTAGAGAACGACCAGAGAACGCTATACAAGTTTGTCAGACTCGGATCATCATCAAGCTCTACTGCTTTATTAAATGACCACAGTGGCCTATAAGTAAAGCATGAAAGCGTCATCTTGTTCCCTATTAGATTGTCATCCTTGCGGGGAAACTCCTCTGTCTGCTCGCTAGGGGGAACCCATCCGTCTGGTTGTAACACCATGGGCTCCCCCAGTGAGTCAATCGATTCCCGTTCTACGTCATCTTCGCTAACCACTCAAGTGACCTTCAATTAGACCAAGGATGTCACGCAAAGCAGAGCGTCCTTTTACGTTACTGCTCGGCATGGAATTAATAGCCACCATGCGGATATCTTCGAGCAACTTTTTGGTGTCGCACTTGGTTTCAGTCTTTGTGCAGGTTTCAGTGGAGATTACTTTTTTTACAGTTTTCTTCTTAGCCATGTTCATCTTTCGTAAAATAAGGATTAAATGTTTCACTACTCACTTCAAGCAAATACAGTCTGGGTCGTGCATCACATGTCCGTGATACGTCACGTAAGAGTGGCCTTTATTGTAGACTTTATCAAAGTTGCTTGAATGGATAACATCGTCTGTTTCTACAGCTACCGATGGAATATCCTCAGACAAGACGTTGACAATTAGCACATGCTGACCACACCAGTCTTCGTTCATCACCTCCGGGAACTTGTTGGTGTAATTCCCGTAGTCGTCCATTCTTTCAACAGGCGGGTTGTAGCGGCAACCGTCCCACTGTTTAAAGATACAGGTTTCACACGTAGGGTGATTATTCATAGCAACCTCCAAGGGGTTAAATAAGAGCCGCACAGGGAAGGAGTCGAAACCAGAGAACCCCTAAACCAGTTTCTAGAACCCTGTGCGGCTCTGGATTATCTACTCATAACATTCACGCATCAACGCATCGTGTTCATCTTTAAGTGGGTCGGTCACTAAACACTGTGTTGCAATCATAATTGAATTGAAAGCATGTCGCTTTGACTCATTGCAATCTTTATCCACGTTTTGCAACACCCCATCGATAAACTCACAAAACCGTTCCTCTCCCTCGTCAACAGTGAATGAACATCGAGCGTTAGGAATTTCGCAACAGCCTTCGTCGTCGTCGTCGCCTTCGTCAAAAAGGTTTGCTTCAGCAACCTGATCGCGTATTTTTAGAAGCACATCGGTTTCTTTTTGGGTTAGATTTCCCCAGTACGAAGCCCAGTCGATATCGGCAACCGCGTCAACGATAATCTCTTTAGCTTCCTCGTCAAAACTGACTGACTGGTTTTTAGAAAATCGATCCATCAGGACTTTAAATTCGGCATCGTTCATGTCATTCTCCGGCAAGGGTTTTGTTTGGTTGTTATCTATGACGGCGTGTACCAAGGAAATATACCTTCTGCCTTAAACACTTTCATTGGGGCGACAATCTCTTCAAATTAACCTTCGGCATCTTCAGTGATATTTTTTGGGATGATGTTTCCATTGACAATATCGTAATACTCGCGTCCATCAAAATGCCGTATCGCACAACGGATTTCAGTCTTACGAATCGTGTGCTTAACGACCGTCTTAATGTAATCAACCACATACTCGACCGGAGTGGATGGAGATTTCAGTATGTCCGGCAAACAGCGACCGAGGATGAAGTATATGTCGAACTTCTTTTGTGTGAGTTCTTTGGTCATTATTTATTCCTTTGTGTTAAATAAAAACAGCGGGAGGGATTTGAACCCCCAGTTGGCTGATCAACACCAACACTTCGTTGGGGATTTTCTGTCCAAATAACGAAGTTGTCTCACCATATAGCTGCCTTCCGCAGGAGTTGCCGGAGCCACGAACGGGTCGATTCTACTACCAAAGGAGAAGTGACCACGACAACAAGCACTATTGTACATAACCGCTACATTGAGTCAATAGTACCATTTGCCTGATGTCGGAATATGGTTATGATTGGGATGTTCGGATTAATCAACACAAGGGAGAATGTCGTGACTAAGGCAAAAAACGTGACCTGGAGATGGCAGGGCGACTGCAAGGTGATTACGAGCCATGTGCCGTCTGAAGATGGGTATTGCATGGTGTATTCGGGAGGCAAAAAATCGTTTGTGCATCGGTTGGTATGGGAATCCTCTAATGGCGAGATACCTAAAGGCATGGTCATAATGCACACTTGCGACAACCCATCGTGTTTTAACCTGAAACATTTGCGGATGGGTACACAACGCGACAACATGCGTGATAAAATAAACAAAGGTCGCGTGAGGAAGGGGTTTAAAAAACTAACCAAATCACAAGCGAGGTCGGTTAAGTTTGATCACCCTGCATTGATAGACAGAGAAGTCGCAGCGAGATACGGGATCACACGTTCAGCCGTCCAGCAAATCAGATCGGGCCGGACTTGGGGTAAGATTACCGACGAGGAGTAGCGTTAGACTGGAGGACGGTCAATCATTAAAACCGTTCTCCAGGGTTAAATCAGTAATCTCATCACGAACACGCTTTTCAGTCAAAGATTCCAGTAAGTCCATGCTGCGGTTGTAAGTGGTAATGCAGCCCCGCGTCACAGCCTTGGCTCGCTTTTTATCTTTAATTACACCTAAAATTCTATAATTTAATTATTTTATGCCCTTCCGGCATTATTCTAGAAGAGTCGATAATTGGATGTGACAATAAATCTTTATGTTTTTCCAACAGGTTTAAAAATTCTTTTCTTTTTGGGTTTTCTGGATTAGACAGGTTTGTCTGGTCAAATGTTTTTTTTGCACCTTTCATATTAGGCCAATATCTCATCATAGTTAGATTAACCTTGTGACAATTAAGTTGGATTGCTTTTTCGCATAAATTTGGAATATCAGTAAAGTTATCAGACTGAACAACCATATTCAATATGTGTTTTTTGCCCAATTTAGAAATGTATGATAATGCTTTTTGTAGATCCTTATGTTTGCCACCAAGTCTAGTTCTTTCATAAATATCTTCCGTTACCGCATCAATACTCATTTTTATTGTGCTGATGTTGTTGTGCATGTGTGATATTGAATTCCAGTATTTTGGTATCAAAAGTCCGTTTGTAAATAGCTCTATTTCTAAATTTTTATGTTTTTGCATATCCATAGTTTGTAGTATTTTTAACCAAGCTGGACTGGCGAATGGATCTCCTGAGCCTATTGCCGATATGAATTCAATACTGTCATGAAAAGTGTCCAATACCAATTTTGTTTGATCAAATATCTTTTCTTGTTGTTTCTCTATTATAGGTCTTGATCTACATGACCAGCAGTGTAAATTGCACGAAAGGTCATTAGCAAATATGATATTTTTTGGCCCTCTTTTCATTACAGATGTCATGCAATGTTCTGGTTTACTATTAAAGGCATTGGGCTTTAGTGTTAATATACATGGTCCACAGAACTTGTTGTCACCATTCAACCAAGCGTCTCTGAGCTTAACAAAGTTTTTGTGATTCCACACTTTCCATAGATCTTCAAACTGACCATGCACATGAACTTCACCAGAATCCGCAAACCAAGACGGACAGCAAGTAATAAAAGCGTTTGATTGAACATGAAGTGTATTAAACGGGTTTGCACAAAACATATATTTACCTTGATGAGTTTAAATGTGGCAGCTCACATTTTTCAATTTGACATTTATCACAAATTTCAAGCCAACGCTCATTTAATTGATTATAGTTAAAAATCTCGACACCTAAATCATCTCCGGTCAATGATTTTGTATAATGATCTAAATCAAATTTTTTCTGGTCTTCATAAAACTGCTCTCTAGTGCTTGTATTTAAAAGTACCTCTCTCCACCTTTCATTACAGGCAGCGTGTTCATAGGTTTTTTGTAATATATCTCTTTCTACAAGCCTTTTTATGCTATTTAATCTTTCTTCTTCACTTCTAAAAATTGCAAATTTAAATATATTATCCCAGTCAATTATATGTGGTTTAAGCACTCTCGCCATAACATGAGTGTGAAGTACACGGGACCAATCTATAGTTAATTCAAATGGTGTATTACATACCAAGATATCGTAATTATTTCCAGCACAAGAAGAGGCAATTGTATTTGTTATTGAGTTTCCTGCGGTTCTTGGAATATGTATAAATAACGCTCTTTTTGGTAAATATATCATATCACCCAATACCTGAGAATAAGCTGCCAACTGTTATCATGAGGGGTTCCTTGGAAATTACATACAGTTTGTGGAAAAATTCATCCAGATGCGTTCCGTTTTTCGAGGCTTTACCTTCGCACTCGACGCTTTATTGTCAATGATAATGTCGATGGTTCGCCAATCTTTCAAATGTCTGTCGTACAGGTCATTCGGATAACCCGACAAGAGGACACTCCCCTCACAGTTTTTAATTGTCTCCAGAAGCTCAATATGCTGATCCGTTGACATTTCAAAGTCATAATCTGACGTAGTGACGCGACTCTCGTGTACATAGGGTGGGTCCAAGTAGAAAAGAGTGTTTTTCCCATCTTGTGTACGGATGACCTTTGTCGCCTCGTCGCACATGATGACGACTCGTTTAAGTCGATTCGCAACGGCTGGAAGTGCTTCCACTGCTGTGAGCCATGATGATGCCTGTTCATTCATGTTCCTGCGCGTTCGATTGCGGCTCATAGTAGCAAAGCAATCGAATTTTCCTGCACGGGACTGACGGCAACGGATGAAGAAATTGACAGCTTGCTTCACCGACGACCTGGATTTCTCGTGTGAGTCTTCCCACTCCACTTGCGAGAACGGCACTGCCTCAACGATCCTGGTGAACTTTGTAAACTTCTTTTCGTCCTGCAACACACGCCAAAAATTTGTTAGCTCTTTGTGTACATCGTTGACTACCTCAGAAACTCCCTCCGCAGACTTGCTAAGGAGAACAGAACCACCGCCAAAAAACGGCTCAACATAGTGCATATGCTCTGGCATTAGCTCGATGATTTGCTTTGCGAGGTAGTGCTTACCGCCATGCCATTTGAGTGGTTTAACTATGCGTTTAGTTTTCTTCACCTGTTGTTTCCGTGTTTTTGATATTACCTACCAGATCAAGAAAGAGATTTTCTGATTCTGCCCAAAATTATTTTAGATGGTTTTTAGGGGAGTGTCAAGTTAAACCGTTCACTGTGGCAAACACCGCACAGGATAACCGGAGTCATTATACCTTCAGCATCGTCATCCCAAGGACAGATTCCAGGCTTCGCCCCAGTACAGCCACAGTCTTGGCATTCCAGCGGAAACTTTCTGGCAGCATCAGTAAACAGGTCATGCTTCACCTTAGCGTCCATCTCTTCCCTCGACTTGCCTCTACCTGCCGGGTAAGGGTAAATCTGCGATAAGCGGAATCTAAGGTAGCAGACACTGATCCCCCGACCGTTGCTAATGTCAGAAGATCGAGTCAACGAATACGCTGCGTCTTGCCGAAATTGCTCAGCCTTATCTACATCGCCAAACAGGTCAAACACAAACTGCCCCAGTGTATCACATACGTCATTGACTACCTGCCGGGACATGTCTGAGCATTTATCGTAACAGTCCCCGATGAACAGTTCAGCCTTTTCAAGGTTGCGGCAGTGCTTAGTGTATCGATCAGTCATGATAGGGGTTCCTCTTTCAATAAGACAAGGGCTCCTCGTTGGTAAAATCGCATACAACGTGTTCAAAAATTATATAGGATCGAATCTTGCCTTGTCAATACGATGAGCAAATAAGAGCTTTCTTGAACTTCTGTAGAGGGGGTAAGGAAAATCGCACTACAGGGTTCAGTTTTTTGTGTGGGGTCACTTACCTCTGGGGGGTATCGTATCTGCTTGAATATCCATCGGTGATATACCCTATGGTCATTGTGCGCTTTGTATTCAATTAGCCTGGGGATCACATCGAAGGTAAAGCAAAGTAAAGACATGCGCTTTGTATTAGATGCTCGAAGGGATCGCTGTGAGGGATACTATAGTACAGACATGCGCTTTGTATTAGATCAACCTGGGGAACATCGGTAGCGGTAAAGTATAGTACAGACATGCGCTTTGTATTAGTTCTGACCCGTA
>TARA_R110000796_G_scaffold20112_3_pt1 | contig 31922 bp, 28 predicted proteins | sample TARA_R110000796 | Tara Oceans TARA_R110000796 (sample SAMEA4397815) | marine metagenome | biome: Polar Biome; feature: [SRF] surface water layer (ENVO:00010504); material: water (ENVO:00002006), including particulate matter (ENVO:01000060) such as... | depth 5 m
ATGAGCGCGACCTTCGACCACGTCTACGGCCTCAAGCATCCGCTGCGCCTGGACTTCGGCTATCAGTACCACCTGATGGATCAGCGCGAATTCCAGATCAAATCCAGCCAGCCGACCGCGCTCAACGATGATGTGGTGGAAACCAAAGGCGACGTTAACGCATTCGCCGGCTCCATCAGCATGCAGTTTTAAGGGGGCACCATGAAGACAAGAATGATCAAGCGGAAAGGAACGCTGCTGTCCTCCGTCGCGGTGCTCGGCACCGCGATGCTGCTTACCGCCTGTGGCGGTGACGGCGGCGACTCACCTGTCGACGATTTCGGCAGCAACCCAGGCGAGGGCGACAATCAAGCGCTGCTCTACGCCTATCCCGATAACGGCCAGGGCGAAATCTCCACCGCCGCCCCGGTGGTACTGCGCTTCTCCAGCGCCGTCAACCTGGGCCAGGCTCAAAACTCCATCACTCTGTATGAGGGCGATGCCGAGACCGGCACCGTGGTCAACACCACCCCGGAGTCAGTGGCCAAAGAGCCCAACAACGTGCTGCTGCAGCCCGACGAGGACCTGAAGCCCAACCAGACCTACACCGTGGTGATCGACGACCTGCGTCTGCGCAAAGGCGTCGCCGAAGACCAGACCCTCACCTTCACCACGCGGCCGCTGCATGAAGGCCCGAAAAATCTGGTGGTGAAAGACGATGCCTTCGAAGTCAGCCGGCGCATGCCGGACGGCTCGGAGATGGAACCGGTGATGGATTTCTCCAGCTTCCGCTTCCAGTTCACACAGCCCGTTGATCGCGCCACCGCCACCTACGGCGACTCCGTGACGCTCACCAGCAGCGGCGGCGACACCGTGGACGCGACCCTGCTGATCGACGGTGCCTACATGACCGTGGACCCGGACGCGGAATACCTGAACGCCGGCGAAACCTACACCCTGGACATCACCGCGGACCTGGCCAGCACCTACGGTGAGACGTTCGGCGCCGAGAGCTACACGTTCACGCCGAAAGACTCTTCCCCGGGCCGCGAACCGGCGATCCTGGTGCAGAAACTCACCCAGGGCACCACCTCACGCCTTACCGGCAAGCCGGTGAACGAAGTGCCCGTGAACGGCACCCTGCTCGGCGAAAACGACAACATCACCCAGGCCAGCGCCGAAGTGGTGCGCGCGGAATTGGCGGACGTCACGACCTACACCGACGTCACCCCGATTCGCTTGCCCAAGGGGACCGTCCTCAACGGCGCGGAAATCAATCCGATCCTCATCGGTGGTGAAGTGCCGGCCGGCTTCGGCTCCGGTGACGTCACCATGACCGTGCTGTCCGACGCCAGTGGCTACCTGGTGCCGAACCCCTACGCCGAGAACAACCCGGACGCCCTGCGCATCGTGCACCTGTTGATGGACGTGGGCATCGCCACCAGCGAGGCGCGCGCCAACGGCGCCTTTACTCAGGATCTGATGCACATTGAGCTGGTCGGCCTTGCCGAGGTGGACCCCGAAGCCGGCGTGCTGAACCTGGATGCGGTAAGCGTGGTTGAGCCCAACATTCTGGGGCAGGAATACGGCTACGGCATGTTGAGCTTCCAGTTGCAGTCTTATAAAGACCAAAACAATGCACCGCAGGTCGTGGGGGATGATACACCCCCGGCTTTGCAGAGTTGGAGTCTGGAAGACCTGGTGGGTGAGCAAGCTAAAACCGGCCTGGTTAAGCCGGGCGATCCCATCATTCTTAACTTTGACGAGCCACTGAACGCTGCTTCGGTCGCCGGAAAGGTGCACCTTCTGGAAAACGATTCTGAAGTTGAGGCGGCCGTGAATGTCTCGGGGTCGGCCATAGTGGTGAACCCGGCGTCCCCGCTTAAATTCGACCATGAGCTCGATCCGGTGGATTATGAACTGGTTCTTGACAGCGGCATCACGGATATCAGCGGTAATGAAACCGCGAGTATCTCGAAAAGCTTCGCCTTGCCCTTGGTCGTGGATCAGATCATAGGGGGGATTGACCCGAGCGAAAATCCGGAGGAGATGCGGATTCGCCCCCCGGTTGTCACCGCAACCTATCCTGGTTTCCCATGTGTGACCGACCCGCAGACCCGTGATCTGGCGAACGACATGGCGGGTATTTGTCTCGGCAGCGTTTACGAGTGGACGCACCCTGATAACCCTGAGGGCGGCACCGAGGACAGTGACTCAGTGCCCGTAATGGCCCTGCCTAAAAATCGGCCGATTATCGTTAATTTCTCGAAGAACGTTGATGCGGATTCGGTGCAGCTCGGTAGTACTTTTACAATTTACGAAGTCGACGCGAACGGTAATCCTATTGGCGGGCAGATCAATGGTTCGCTGAAAGTTAACCCCCGGCAGATCACTTTTTATCCGGATGAGGAATGGCAGGAAGGAGCGTTATACGCCTACACACTGCATTCCAACGGTGATATGCATGACAGCAGCTGCGATCCGGCGACCGCCATCTGTTCCGATGAACAGCCGGCCTTGCCTCTTCAAACGCAGATACTTGGGGAGCTAACGATTGATCTTTACCCGCAAAAGGATCCAGGTTTCGCGCGTTTAAGCACTGATCCGGTCGACGAGCGCGGCGGCGGGAAAAACATGGTGATTTATTTCCGCGGAGGCGCAGAAAGCAACAGTGTTCTTCAGAACTTAGTTAATGCGCCCACGTCGGATACAAACGCGAACTTCTTCCACGATACGAATCATGATGTTCAAGGCGAGATTCTCTTTCCAAGTATTTCTTATACGGTTCCACGAGAATATGCAGTGGAGGAAAAGGAACCCGGTGAAGAACCGGATCCTTACGCCGATCGAACTGAGAGCCCGCTAAATGGCGTTCCTATTGATCTGAACGGCGTAAAGCCGATTCCGAATAGCGCCAAGGTGCTCTCCCGGAATACCGCTGGTTCTCAGGAAACGGACTCGGACGGTTTTCCATTGGGCGTTAACTATGGGAATATCGGCTGCGGTGTTCGGGAGGCGATTCCCTTTGATCCAGACAATCCGTTTGCAGGAAATTATTTTATTCCTGTAAATTGTCCCGACAAAAAATTTGTATACTTGACTGGCGCGTTGAATGCTGAGGTTACTGATGAGTACTCCGAGCAAAGAGATGCGATAAAAGTAAAAATTTGGCCAAGCCAGATCGTTACGACCAGTTTGACTACGTACACAAATCTCTTCTCTTCCCAATTCGTTTATTCCTATAGTGGGCCGCAGTTACTACGGATTCGGTACGCACCAGGCCCTGATGGAAAGCGTGATCAACCAGTTACGGCTTGGATCAGAGAGACCGAAGAGGGGCCTGTTCTGGATGCAACGGTCGATTTGTATCTTGATGTTCCTTATCTTGAACAGCGATTCTTTGCTGTAGATAACCGACATAATCTGCATAGTTATCCGTTGACGATGGATCTCTCAGGCCCGCTTGAGTTCCTTGATGACGGTCGAATGGTTGTGACTCAATTTAATTATAATAATATTGATATAGACCTTCGTGGGTATGGTGAAAAAGAAGGGGGTATCAATACCAAACTTGATTTAAGGCTGCCAGACAGAGGGACATACATAAAATATGTGACTCAGCCTATTAAGTGATAGCCTCGCCCTTACCATCCCCTCGATGGTGAGGGCGTTCGCCTTTAGAGGGAAAGTAAAATCGCCCACGTCATTGGGTATATCTCTTTGCGCCCAAGCTTTCCGGGGCCCGGTAAATCCGTAGACTTTGCTCTGCTTGACATATCCAAGCCGGGCCTCGGAATATCGTCGCACAGTCGCGCTGATTGTTGAGCGCCAGTCCAACTTGTCAATTCGATGCTTGATCCAATTTACCTCCTAACTGAGCCGAATATGTTTTCGTGGTGATGCGCTGAACGGGCCTGCACGGCTAGGAGACGTCGAGGTTTGCTGACCCGGAAGTGCTCTTTCGGACACCCGGACCTTAGGGATACCAAAGAAAGTTATATTGACAGACGGAACAGGCAGCCTGGGTCGGTGTGGCTTCGTTTGGTAGTGTTTTGTAGATTATCGAGTGTGGATGAACAGCTACAAGGATTTAAAAAGAGGAGTAGGTGCCCCGGGCTTTCGGTTGCCCAGGGCATGGTCTTTAAGTAAAAGCACTTTAAGTCAAAGTAAAAGAATAAAACCTGTATGTCAGCGATAAATTAGGGGTAGATGTTTAGGTCTCCGCTATGGCTCTCGGCAGGCACGATAGTAAGCGGAACATCCGTTTCGATAGAGCAGTTGTTCGATATATTCTGATCTGGAATTGTAATGAAGGAGGGGTTGCTGCCTGAGTTTTTAAAGTTGATGTATATGCTTTCGCCATCACATTCAAAAAATGTATGCCCCGTGAAGGTTATGCCAGAGAAATCTATTCTGGCTCCTTCGTTGGAAACGTTGCTTATCGTTCCGGTGCCCAGGTTTTGAATGCTGAAAACATGACAAGGATAAGAACCGCTTACTTGAGTATCAACAACCTCCATGGTGTCGGTGGATGTGTTGACTTCTGTGGTCATGTTTAGCGAGCACCCGAATGTAACGCTTCCATAACTTAGCTCGAAGCTGCCGAAAAAATTATACTCTTCCCCATTAGCGCCAACCGGGTCTAGCGTGATTGCATTGGCTTGCAGAGCTGCAGAAAGGAGTGCTATCCCTATAAATGTATGCTTCATAATGACCTCCAAAAAAAACGGGCACCTATTGGTGCCCGTTATGTTTTAGCCTCGTTTTTCTTACGGGCTTACATTTACATCGCTGCTGTAGCTGTCAGCGGGAACGATAGTCAGCGGCGTGTCGGTTTCCAGAGTGCAGTTGCCGAAGCTTTGCTGCGCAATGGTGAAGTAGGAAGGGTTGCTTCCGTCGTTATGGAAGTCCGCTACCACGGTGCCATCGTTACACTGGAAAAAAGTGGCAACGGTGACGTCGACGCCGTCAAAAGTAACCTGGCCGCCGTCGGAATCGATGTTGCTCACATCGCCCACGTCCAGGTTGCTGATGTTGACGGAGCCGCAGGGGTAGGGGCCGCTTACATCGTTGTTGGTGATGGTAATGGTTTCGTTGCCGGCAGTGATGTAGCCGGACAGTTCCAGGGTGCAGCTGGCGGTGATGCTGCCATAGGACAGATCCGTGGTCCCGGAGAAGGTGTAGTTCTGGCCGTCAGCGCCAGCGGGATCCAGGGTCAGGGCTTGGGCAGAAGCCGCGCCCAGCAGAGCGATAGCGCCAGCAGCACCAAGAACAGCTTTCTTCATCATTTCCATAGACATGAGAGTCTCCTCATTCTTCCGTTTATTTGGATGGTTTCGGCAGCGATTCTTTACTTCTTCCATGGTCGCCGCCGTGTCGGTTGGTGAGTTGTTGTTTTTGCCCCCGAACCGACACGATTCACGTTAGAGGAGGTGGGAAGGCGGGAGAATAGCAAAAAATGAAAAGGGGTCTTTCAAAAAATGAAAACATGAAATTCGACAAACGAGAAAACAGAACGAGAACAAATACTTGGGGCTCAAATCTGGCGTACAACCATAAACAATAAAAGTTCTGCGTCCCCGACGAGCGGTAGCGTATAGCCGACGAACGGTAGTATTTTCTGGTGCGGCCCAAAAACGTGACCGGGAAATTGTCCGTTCTTTAAAATCCGATTTTGTTTTTCTTGTAAGTTTTTGGCTATTTATTCTGTAAGTTTTTCGCTGGCCTTCCGGGTTTGTTACCTATGGTAGCATTTTAACCAATCTGTAGCGTTTCACTTGGTTTTTGGTGTCCTGGGTCAAGCCGTTCGTTCCTTGAATATCGAAATATTTTGCATTTCGCCGGCTTTTTTCTGTGTCCGCGTCGTTAGCCACGGGCTGCTATTAAGGTGTCGGACCCGTCTCGGCCGTTTTCGTGAAGGGTTGTTCGCACTTTGTGGCGTACAGGTGTGTGCAAAGCAGTGGCTGTGGCGTGCTTCGCTTTTTCTTGCCGGCCGGTCGGGGTAAGGTTGTTGACTCATTGATTCGACAATAAGAACTGATCATGCAGCCTCGCCCCGCCTCAACGTTGGCGCTGCTCCGGGATACCGGGCAGGGCCTTGAAGTCTTGATGCTCCAGCGCACCCTTAAGGCCGTGTTCATGCCCGGCTTTTATGTGTTCCCCGGCGGCGCCGTCGACGACGGCGATCGCGACCTGGCCCGCAGTGGTCACCTTTATGGCCACGATGACGATTCCGCCAGCGCCTTGCTCGGCCTGCCGGAGGGCGGCGGGCTGGGTTATCTGGTCGCCGCCGTGCGTGAGTGCTTCGAGGAGTCCGGCATGCTGCTGGCCCGCGACAGCGCCGGCCAGTGGCTGGACGGCGGCCATCCGGTGATGGACGGCCGCTGGGCGGTGGGCAGTGGTGAGGCGGATCTGGGGGATCTGTGCCGCTCCCACGGGTTGGCGTTGTCGCTGGACGGCATCGCCTATCTGGATCACTGGGTGACGCCGCCGGGGCCGCCGCGCCGGTTCGATACCCGCTTCTTCGCCGCCGTGGCGCCGCCGGACCAGGTGCCCGCCCACGACGGCGATGAAACCATCGACCATATCTGGATCCGTCCGCAGGACGCGTTGGAGGACCGCCGCCAGGGCCGTCGCGAGTTCGCCACGCCGACGGTGAGCGTGCTGCGCAAGCTGTCGGAGTTCGCCTCCGCGGACGAGGTGCTGGCCTACGCCCGCGACCGCCGGCCGCAAGCCTTCCCGACGCAGCCGTGGCCGGCGCGCAAGGGCGACGAGGTGGTGTATATCGAGCCGGGCCGCCCGGCCTACGATGAGGTGTGCAAGCTCGACCCGGATGCCAAAGGCAACGCCCAGGCGCGCCTGGAGGCGGGCCTGTGGGTGGCGCTCAGCAACCACGTATCGCGCCTGACCTTGAACGCCGGTTCGGACGACGGCGGCCCGGGCTTTAACAGCTACCTGGTGCGCGCCGGTGAGCAGGCCCTGGTGGTGGACCCGGTGATCGAGGGGCGGGATGACCTGCACGCGCTGCTGGAAGCCTGCGACGGCGTGCTGTCCACCATCGTGCTCACCCGGCCTCGCGAACAGGAAGCGGCGGCCCGCACCCTGCAGGGCGCCACCGGCGCCCGCATCCTCGGCGTGGCCGGCCCGGCGGACCTGCGCCTGGCGCACGGCGAGCCGCACCGCCTGGGCGGGCTTACCCTCAAGCTGCTGCACACCCCCGGCCAGGCGGACGACCGCCAATGCCTGCTGATCCAGGAGGAGGGCATGCTGTTCTCCGGCACTGCGGTGCTGGAGCGCTCCATCGCCAAGGGCTACCTGCCCGCCGCCGACGTCGATGCCTACGTGGCCGGCCTGGCCCGGCTGCTGGAGGAAGACCTGCACTGGATTGCCCCCGGCCGCGGCTTCCTGATGGGCCAGCCGCAGAAGGTCCTGGACCACCTGATGACCCAGTGCCTCAGCAAGGTTCAGCGCTGATTTCATAACACGGAAAAATGGGGACGGACCCGGTGCAAGTCGGGTCCTTTTCAACTAGAGTTTTGAATCAGCATAACAACGAACACCATGACGATTCTGGGGGCCGGCAATGGATGCCGATTTTTCCACGCAGGCTTTGCAGTACCAAACCACCGCCTTGCGCAACACCCGGCTGGCGCAGGACGCTTCGCTGGTGCCGTGGGCGGGTAACGCGGAGAGCCTGAAGGCCACCGCCGTGGCGCAGCTGCATCGCATCGCCGGTTTCAGCCCTGGCGGTGGATTCAGCGCGGGCGGCTGGGAATATCAATTTCTCTATAACACCTTGTACACGCTGGAAGCGCCCCAGCACGACGGCCAGGACCTGTATCAACTGGTTCTGACCTGGGACGCCACCCTGGTGGTGCGCTACCGGGCCGCCGAGGCGCAATCCCAGGAGAGCCTGCTGGAGGCCGCCTTCGGCGTCGGCGCCCGGGCCTTCCGCTCCCGCTGGCGGAGCGCCGCGAACGTCCTGTTTGACCAGGCCGGCTATGGCGCCGCGGTTGGCGGCCAAACCCTGGAAGACGCGCTTATCATGAAACCGCCCCGGAGCAAACCCGTGTACCAGCAGGACGAACCCCTGCACCCCGGTGTCACGCCCGCCCAGGAGGTGCGCCGCCCCAACGGGCCGGAGACCGGCACAGTCGGCCGCACCCATTAGCCCGGTGCGACAGCGTCGAAGAATTGGAAAGGACTCTGAAACATGGCAATAACCAAAACGCTGCTTCATCTGGCCCTCGCCGCCTCGATCTGGCTTGCGGTTGCGGCGGCGCAGGGCGCGCCGGTGACGTTTTCTTCCAAGGAACTCTGCGTGGAGGGTGTGGCGGCGCCGCTTGAAGTGGAAGTGGCGCAAACCCAAGCCCAGCGCAACCGGGGCCTGATGCAGCGCGAAAGCCTGGCTGAAAACGCCGGCATGCTGTTTCTGTTCGACGGCCCGATGGCGCAGGGCGTCGGGTTTTATATGTACCGCACGCTGATTCCCCTGGACGTGGCGTTCGCCGACCCGGACGGTCGTATCGTGTCGATCATGACGATGACGCCGTGCCCCTATGAGGACCCGCGCCGCTGCAAGATCTACCGGCCGGGGAGGGCGTTCGTGTCCGCGCTGGAGGTGAACGCCGGCTTCTTCGACCGCCACGGCGTGAAAAAAGGGGACAGACTTTTTGATCCGCAGGAAGGACGCTGCGATCTCGCACCCGACGACGAGCCGATCACTGACAAGGATTAGCGTTTCCGGCTTATTCCCTCCGCGTTTTACCCCGGCACACTGAAGCCGTACCGACCCAAGGAAGCGGAACGGAGAGCGAGATCGATATGTTGGAGGAGCGCACCCCCTACGCGCCGGGCACCGGCTCGGCGGCGGACGCCTGGGTGGACCGCCTGCTGGAACGGGGGCGCGGCCCGGAGCTGGCGCCGATGCCCTTGAACACCCCGCTGGACGGCACCCACGTGACGGCGGCGGTGCGGCTCACCGGCCGCGACCGCTTTCATCTCGCCCGCGTTCTGGGCGTGGACCTGCCCACCCTGGAACACTGGGAGCGCGGCCTGGGCGCGCCGGACGGCGCCGCCCACGCCTTGCTGCTTATCGCCCTGCGTTTCCCCGAGGTGATCCGCGCGTTCTCCACGGATTGACCGGCCGGGGGTTACTGCCGGGCGTTGAGCATGGCGATGGCGGCCAGCGCCTCCGGGTCGTGTTCCTTGAGCCGGTTGGCGATGCCGTGCTGGAAGAAGTAGCGGAAATCCGGCTCCTTCTGGGCGGGCACCAGGCAGTGGTCGCCGGGCAGCACCGGTGTCTGGGTGACCGCCGCCTCGTCGGCGACCATGGCCCGGGCGGTGCCGTCGCCGTACAGGCGCCAGCTCACCACTTCCATCAGGCTCAGGGTTTCGAACTCGTCCTCGGAAAACACCGCGTGGGTGCCGATGGTGTCGGGGATCTCCTGCACCAGGCCCCGGCCGGGGTTGTCGAAGGCCGGTTTGCCGAAGAAGGACACCGCGGCGTCCAGCTCCTGGACCTTGTGCGGCGGCGCCTCGCAGAACAGGTAGTCGCTCTCCGGTAGCCGGTAGCCTTCCCAGCGCCCGTTGAGCGGGTCCGCCAGCTCATGGGCACTGGCCAGTTTTCTCAGCCACGGCACCATCGCCAGGGTCTCGCCGTTTTCCAGGCGTGCCCAGGCCAGGATTTTGACCGAGAAAAGGGTGTCGGGATGCTGGTCGTTGGCATAGAGCAGTTCCATGCCGTCGTATTCAGGGGAGAGCCTGAGAATCGGCGGCGAAGCGGCTCGCCGTCGTGGGGTGAATGGCAACACGTTGTTGGGACGCTTCGTGTTGCCAATGGGGTCACGCCGGTTTGCCATAAACACCTCCGCGCAGCCTATGTTTTCACACTAGACGGTGGCGGCGGGGCGCGCAAGCGCTGTTTTGCGGGAATTAAAGCGGCGGTCGGATCAGCCGATGAACCGGCCAGATGCCAAGCGCATACAAACCTTACAACCCGGAAAAACCGTCATGTCCCGTTCCTCCCGCTTTAGTATCCGCTCCAACCTGCAGAACAAGATGCTGCTCCTGGCCCTGGGCCCGGTGCTTCTGATCACGTTGATTCTGGAAGTGCTGGCCACCCTGGAAAGCCGCCGGGAAACCCGCCAGAGCCTGACCGAGCAACGGTCCGCGTTGATCGAAGCGCGCCAGCAGGGCATCAAGAACCTGGTGGATGCCGCCAAGGCGTCGGTGAGCCACCTGGCCGACGCGCCGCCGGAGGAGCAGGCCGCCGCCCAGGCCCGCGCCCGGGAGATTCTCGGCAACGTCACCTTCGGCGGCGGCAACTATTTGTTCGTGTATGACTTCCAGGGCAACGTGGCGGCCTCGCGCACCGACAGCGTGGGCGGTAACAGTTGGGACCTGCAGGACGAAGACGGCCAGTACGTGATTCGGGATTTGATCGCCGTGGCCCGCGACGGCGGCGGTTATTACCAGTACCGCTGGACCAACCCGGCCACCGAGACGGTGGAAGCAAAGTACTCCTACGCCACCGCCATCCCGCAGTGGGGCTGGATGATCGGCGCCGGGGTGTACGCCACCGAGGTGGACAAGAGCATGGCGGTGGCGGAAGCGGAGGCGATGGCGTCGCTGAAGCGATCCATGATCACCACCGTGGCCACCGGCCTGGGGTTGATGGCGCTGGTGGGTGCCGGCGCCGCCTGGATGGTGCGCCGCACCGTGCGGCCGATCCGCGATACCGCCACGGCCATGGAAGACATCGCCCGCGGCAAGGGCGATCTGACGCGCCGGTTGGCGGTGACCACCGACGACGAAGTCGGCGAGCTGGCCAATCAGTTCAACGGCTTCGTGGCGCGCATGCAGGAGACCCTGCTGGAGGTGCGCGGCAGCACCCGCCACGTGAACCGCGCCGCCGATGAGATCGCGCTGAGCAGCGAGGAGCTGGCCACCCGCACCGAGCAGGCCGCCGCCAACCTGCAGGAGACGTCCGCCTCCATGGAGGAGATCACCGCCACCGTCAATCACAGCGCCGAATCCGCCGGTCAGGCCAACAAGCTGGTGGCGGGCACCGGGAAGGTGGCCGGCGACGGCCTGGCGGTGATGGGCCAGGTGGAAACCACCATGGGCGAGATCAGTGACTCCGCCACCCGTGTGAACGAGATCGTGACCCTGATCGACTGCATCGCCTTCCAGACCAACATTCTCGCCCTCAACGCCTCGGTGGAGGCGGCCCGCGCCGGCGAGCACGGGCGCGGTTTCGCGGTGGTGGCCGAAGAAGTGCGCAACCTGGCCGGCCGCGCCGGTGAAGCCGCCCGCGAGATCCGCGCCTTGATCGACACCTCGGTGTCGCGCACCCGGGAAGGTTCGGAACTGGTCCGCCAGGCCGGCGAGACCATGCGCGGTATCGTCGACAGCGTTGCCCGGGTCACCGAGGTGATCGAGGAAATCAGCAGCGGCGCCGCCGAGCAAAGCAGCGGCATCGGCCAGGTGAACACCGCCGTGGCGGAGATGGATTCCGTGACCCAGCAAAACGCCGCCATGGTCCATCAGACTTCCGGCAACGCCGCCGAGATGCGCGGCCACGCCGGCCGCCTCAGCACCCTGATCGATTCCTTCGTGCTCGGCGACGCAACCTGATCATGCTCCATTTAGAGAGTGGGCCTTGTGGGAGCGGGCCCCGCCCGCGAACCCCTATATCACTGCCGTGGCGATCAACGCCAGCACCGGCAGAGCCGGCGCCAGCCGCACCATCAAACGCGGCCTGTACGGCAGCAAAAACACCAGCGGCAAGCCCGCCAGGGTGACCAGGCCCAGCGCCATCGCCAGCGCCAGGCCGGTGGGCCACAGCCGCAGGCAGCTGGCCACCATCAACGCCATCAGCACCCAGCCGGCGACGCGAAAAGCACGCAGCCGTGCCGCCGGGGGTTTCGCGCCGACAGCCGCTTCATGGTGGCGTTTCATCGCCAGCGCCAGGGCGGTCAGGCCGGCGTAGGCCAGGCTCAGCGGCAACGTCACGGCAATGACCGTCATGCGCCATCCTCCGCCGTGCGTCGTTGTGGGAGCGGGCCGCGCCCGCGAACGGGTTGCTTCCGCACCACCCGCCACAGCGCGTAGCCGCCGGTCGCCGCCATCAGCAAACACACCACATCGAACCCGGCCAGCGCGCCGGTTCGCCAGGCGGTGGCGCTGAACAGGTGGCTGTCGGTGGTGGCCACATTCAATAGCGGCAACGCCGCCCACAGCACGGTGATTGCCGCCAGCTGCTCGATCCAGCCGCGCCGGTCCGGGCGCAGCAGGGCGTGGCCCAGGGCCAGCAGCCAGGTCAGGAAGAACACGCGGATCTCCCAGCTCTCCCGGGCGGCCAGCTCCACCGGCAGCAGCCGGTTGGCGGCGAAGTAGGCGGCCAGCGCGCCCAGCAGGCCGGTGAGCGAGGCGATGTTGAGCCCGTTCACCAGCCGCAGCGCGGCGCCCGGCGCCTTGCCGCGCAGCTGCTGGGTGCGCTTGGACACCCACAGCAGCATGCCGGTGGCGACCATGGCGGTGCCGCCCACGCCGAACAGGAAGAACAGCCAGCGCACCGTGGGGTCGGCGAAGCGCGCCAGGTGCAGGTTGACCAGCAGGTTGTAGACCCGGAAGGCGCCGGGCACCGCCTCGTCGCCCGGTCGCGTTTCCAGCAACTCGCCGGTGCCGCCGTTGAACACCAGGGTGGGGTTGCCGCCCCGGCGCTGGTCGGTGATGTGGGGATCTTTCGCCGTGGATACGCGGATCACCGCGTTGTCCCGGTTGGGCCAGTCCACGCTGATGCGGCGCACCGGCTGGTCGAAGGTGGCCCGGGTGCGCGCCACCAGCGGCGCGATGTCCACCATCGGCGCCGCCGCGCCGCCCTCGGCGGCGGCCTCCTCGCGCGGAAACACGTCCTGGAAGAAGCCGCGCCAGCCGTCTTCGTAGGCCGCGTTCATGCCCCAGGGCATCAGCATCACCATGAAAATCAGCAGACCCGAATAGGTGATCATGAAATGAAACGGCAGCGCCAGCACCGCCGTGGCGTTGTGGCTGTCCAGCCAGGAGCGCTGGCCCTTGCCGGGCCGGAAGGTGAAGAAATCCTTGAAGATTTTCTTGTGGGTGATCACGCCGCTGACGATCGCCACCAGCATGAACATGGTGGCCACGCACACCAGCCAGCGTGCCCAGATACGCGGCACCCCGTACAGCTCAAAGTGAAAGCGGTAAAGAAAGTCGCCGCCCCGGCTGGCGCGCGGCGTCAGCAGCTCGCCGGTGCCGGCGTCCATCACCGCCTGCTCGCCGCGTCGGCGTCCGCCGCCCTCGGCCTGAGGGGTATCCGGCTGCCAGCGCAGCTGCGCCACCGGCGAACGGGCCTCGGGCAGCTGAATGTCCCAGCTTTTCGCGTCCGGGGCCTTGGCGTTGAGCGCCGCCCAAGCCAGTGCCGGGGTGTCCGGCGACGGCTGCGAGTGGTGCAGTTCCGGTGCCATCCACAGGGAGATTTCCTCGCGGAAATAGGCACTGGTGCCGGTCACGAACATGGCCAGCAGCAGCCAGCCCAGTAACAGGCCACTCCAGGTGTGCAGCCAGGCCATGGATTGCCGCAGACCCGCCTTCACAGCAGGTTCTCCGCGCCGCCCAACCAGGCGAGGGCGGCCAGCATCAGCGCTGGAATCACGATGCCCGCCCAGGCGCGGGCGGCGCTGCGGGTGGCGAACGCCCACAGCACCGCCACCGTGTAGATCAGAAAAGAGAGCAGGTTGGCGGTGATCACCGCCGTGGCCGGCGCCGCCGGCAGCCACAGGGCGAGGGCGGTGGTGGCGCAGGCGGCCAGGGCGTAGCCGCCGAACACGGCGGCCAGCGTGCGCGACGCCACGCCGAGTCCGGGGGAGGCGGCGAACCGCTGCAAAGAATGTTTGGACATGCAATCCCCAGCGCCGAAGGGTCGGCACCCGTCACGGACGAATAAAGCAAATAAGAATTGTTATTATCCGCATTTAGAGGTTCAATGCAATGCGTCAACCGTAAGGTTTGTAGCCGGCGCCGCCAGCGGTTGTCGCAGCCGCCAGCGCAGGCGGATGCCGAGCAGCACGGCGGCGGCGGTGAGGCCCGACACCAGACCGATCCAGAAGCCCGCCGGGCCCATGGCCGGCACCCACAGATCGGTAAGCCCGAGCACATAACCCACCGGCAGACCCACGCCCCAGTAGGCCACCAGCGTCATCAGCATCGGCCAGGCGGTGTCTTCGAAGCCGCGCAGGCAACCGTTGGCGCACACCTGCAGGGCATCGGACACCTGGTAAATGCCGGCGAACAGCAGCAGGTGGGCGGCCAGGGCGATCACCTCCGGGTTGTCGGTGTAGATGTGCGGAATCCACGGTCGGCTGACGATCAACGCCAGGCCGGCGAACAGGCCGATGCCGCCGGTCACCGCCAGCGAGCAGCGCACCGCCCGGCTCAGCCCGGCGCTGTCGTGGCGGCCGCGCGCATGCCCCACGCGCACCGTGGCGGCGAGGGCGAAACTGAGCGGGATCATGAAGATCAGCGAGGTGAAGTTGAGCGCGATCTGGTGGCCGGCGACGATCTCCGGCCCCAGCCGGCTGATCAACAGCGCGATCACCGCGAAGATGCTCACCTCGAAGAAGATCGACAGCCCCACCGGCAGCCCCAGCCGCAGCATGTAGCCCAGGCTGGCCAGCTCCAGATGGCGCTCGCGCAGCGTCAGCCGGGCCGGGCGGTAGACCGGATGGCGGCGGATATAAGCGCCCATCATCAACGCCATGCTCCACATCACCAGGCTGGTGGCCCAGCCGCAGCCGACGCCGCCCATGGCGGGAAAACCCAGCTTGCCGTAGATCAGCACATAGTTGGCGGGAATATTGATGGCCAGGCCGATAACGCTGATCCACAGCACCGGCCGGGTGTGGTTCATCGCCTCGGTGTAGCTGCGCAATGCCAGCAGCACGGCGGCGCCGGGCATGCCCCAGCTGAGCGCGTCCAGATAACCGGACACCAGCGGGCGGATCGCCGGGTCCACGTCCATCAGGCCCAGCAGCGGCCCCATCGAGCGCAGTATCACCGCGCTGAACAGGCCCAGCCCCAGCGCCAGCCACAGCCCCTGCTGGGCCACCGGGTTGACGCGATGGTAAGCTTCGCCGCCGAGGTGGCGGGAGAGAATCGGCGTGGCACTCATCAGCACGCCGGTCATGAACAGGAACAGCGGCACCCAGATGCTGGCGCCCACCGCCACCGCGGCGAGATCCTCGGCGCCCACCCGGCCCGCCATCATGGTGTCCACGAAGCCGTTGGCGGTCTGCGCCAGCTGGCCGCCGAGAATCGGCAGGGCAAGACGCAACTGAGCAAGGTATTCGAGACGATGAGCGGACATGGCGCACTACAGCCTGATCACGGGGCGGCTACCATACCGCAATCCCGTGGCGTGGTGCACCGCGCCACCGACCTGGAAACGCTGTTTCGGGACACTTTTTTCGAGCGCCACCACACCGTGCTGGAAGGCGGCTTCGAAGAGCCGGTCTATAGGGCAGGTGCGCCGCTTTCCGGTGAGCCCGCCCGTATCCGCTACACCCGCGATTATTTCCGCAGCGCCCTCCATGAAGTGGCGCACTGGTGCGTGGCCGGCCCCCGCCGCCGGCGCCTGGACGACTACGGCTACTGGTACGCCCCGGACGGCCGCGACGCCGCCGCCCAGGCGGAATTCCTGCGCGTGGAAGTACGGCCCCAGGCGCTGGAAGCGCTGTTCTGCGCCGCCTGCAATCATCCGTTCCGCGTCTCCCTGGACAACCTGGACGGCGACCCCGGCGACGAAGCCCGCTTCGCCGCCGACGTCCAGGCCCTCGCCGAGCGCCTGCACCGCGACGGCCCGCCGCCCCGCGCCCGCCTCTGGCTCGACGCCCTGACGCGCTTCTACAAAGTCTGATCAGCGCAGCATGTGCAGGAAATGCATGTGCTTCTCGTACTGGTCGAGCACGTCGCTGATCACCTGCTCGCGGGTGAAGCCCATCAGGTCGTAGTCCTGGCCGCCTTCGCTGAGGAACACGTCGGCGCGGAAGTACTGGTCGCTGTCGGCGTGACGTTTCGAGTGTTCCAGCTGGCGCATGGTGATCGACGGGCGCGCGTAGCCGCGTATGCGTACACCGTAGAGAAAGTCGGTTTCCTCCGCGTGACCGACGATCAGGGTGGCGCGGTCGTCGGCTTCTTTCACTTCCACTTCCAGGCCGTGGCCACGCAGTTCGTCGGCCACGGCATTAAGGGCCGGCGTGGCGACGTCGCGCAGGAACGCCTCGACCCGGGCGCGGCCCGGGAAGCTGACCATGCCCCGCAGGCGCGACTTCCAGCCGCCGGTGGGCGCGGTGTGGCCCACGTGGATGGCCGCCGGCGCGGTGCCCAGATTGGACTGGAAGCTGGTGCGCCGGATGCCTTCCACCCTCAAGGATCGGACCAGCCCGAAGCAGGCGATCAGCAGCACCGCCGAGAACGGCAGCGCCGAGGCGATGGTGGCGGACTGCAGCGCCTGCAGGCCGCCGGCCAGCATCAGCGCGATCGCCACCAGACCCTCGGAGCCGGCCCAGAAAATCCGCTGCCACACCGGGGTGTCGTCGTGGCCGCCGGAGGCCAGCATGTCCACCACCATGGAACCGGAGTCCGAGGAGGTGACGAAGAATACCACCACCATCAGGGTGGCGACGCCGGAAATAAAGCCCGACCAGGGGAACTGCTCCAGGAAGCGGAACAACGCCACCGCGTTGTCGTCCTTCACGTATTCCGCCAGCTGCGCGTAGGAGCCGTCCAGAATCATGCGGATCGCGGAATCGCCGAACACGGTCATCCAGAACAGGGTGAAGCCGGCGGGCACCAGCATCACGCCCAGGGCGAATTCACGGATGGTACGGCCGCGGGAAACACGGGCGATGAACATGCCCACGAACGGCGACCAGGAAATCCACCAGCCCCAGTAGAACAGGGTCCAGCCGCCCATCCAGTCCTGCGGGCCGTCTTCCACCTTGGGCTGATAGGTGTAGAGGTTGAAGGTCATGCTGACCAGCTCGGAAAGGTAATCGCCCAGGTTCTGCACATAGGCTTTCAGCAGGAACACCGTGGGCCCGAGAAACAGCACGAACGCCAGCAGCAGGAAGGCGAGCCCCAGGTTCAGTTCGGACAGGCGGCGGATGCCGGCGTCCAGGCCGGTGACCACGGAGATGGTGGCCAGGCCGGTGATGGCGACGATCAGCCCCACCTGCACCCATTCGTTCTTGGGCAGCCCGAACAGATAGTTCAGGCCGGCGTTGACCTGCTCGACGCCGAAGCCCAGCGAGGTGGCCACGCCGAACACCGTGCCCACCACCGCGAAGATGTCCACCGCGTGGCCCAGCGGGCCGTAGATTTTCTTGCCGATCAGCGGGTAGAGCGCTGAGCGCAGCGTCAGCGGCAGGCCGTGCCGGAAACTGAAGTAGGCGAGAATCAGGCCGACAATGGCGTAGATGCTCCAGGCGTGCAGGCCCCAGTGGAAGAAGGTGGCGCGCATCGCCTCCTTGGCGGCGGCGATGGTGCCCGGGTCCGCCATCGGCGGCGCGGTGAAGTGGGTCACCGGCTCGGCGACGCCGAAGAACATCAGGCCGATGCCCATGCCGGCGGAAAACAGCATCGCGAACCAGGACCCGTAGCTGTAGTCCGGTTCCGAGTGATCCTTGCCCAGCTTGATGTCGCCGAAGCGGCTCACCGCCAGAAAGGTCACCAGGGTGATGATGATCGCCACGGTGAGCACGTAGAACCAGCCGGCGTCGCTGATCACCCGCGCTTTGACGTTGTCGAACACGGTTTCCGCGGTTTCCGGCACGATCACCGAAAACAGCACCATGGCGGCGATGATCGCCACCGAAGTGAAGAACACCGGCGGGTTGATCAGCACCTTGGGTTTTTGTTCTGGGGCGGGGCTTTGCTGGGGATCATCACTCATCGGGTTCTCCTGATCCTTGGAAGAAACTCAATATCAAGACGCTAACACAGCGGCGGTGAAAACGACGCGAGCTTGTGGGAGCCAGCCTTGTGGGAGCTTGCTTGCAAGCGAAAGGCAAGCTTTGCTTGCCGGCAGGATGCCAGAGGCCTCTCTAAAGGCTATACAAACAACCTCTCTGGGATCCTGCCGGCCGGCATAGCCGGCCTTTCGCGGGCAGGGCCCGCTCCCACAAGGCCCGCTCCCACAAAGGCCCGCTCCTACAAGCGGCCGGCCTGCTTGAGTTGTTGGTAGGCCTGGCCGAGGCGCTCGGCGAGGGTGTCCGGGGTGGCCGCCACCAGCTGCGCGCCGGCGTGGCGAAGGCGCGCGTGCAGGGCGCGGCGCAGGTGTTGTTCGTGGGCGTCGGCGGTGACGCGCAGGGCGTCGTCCACGCCGGTCACGCGGGCGTGGCGCAGGGCGGCCTGCTCGGGCAGCTCCATGTCGGCGACCATCACCAGGTGGCGGCGGCTCAGCATACGCACAGCGGCGAGCAGGTCGTCGCTGTCCTCCGCCTGCACCCGGCTGATGATCACCACCAGGGCGCGCCGCCGCCAGCGGCCGTGGAAGTGCCGCGCCGCCTGGCTGAAGTCGCTGGCGCGGTCGGCGGGGTGCACGTCGTAGAAGCCTTTCAGCAGACTCTGGATGCCGTTGGGCCCGTGCACCGGATCCAGCCAGCGCGGCGTTTCCGCCGAGAACAGCATGGCGCCGGCCCGGTCGCCCTGGCGCAGCGCCGACCAGGCCAGCAGCAGGGCGGCGTTAAGGCCATGGTCGAAGGCGGTCAGGTCGCCGATCGGCAGCGCCATGCGGCGGCCGCCGTCGAGCAGCACCCAGACGCTCTGGTTTTGCTCGTCCTGATAGTGGCGGGTGATCAACCGCTGGCGGCGGGCGCTGGCTTTCCAGTCGATGCGGCGCGGGCTGTCGCCGGCCTGGTAGTCGCGCAGCTCATGGAATTCCAGACCCTCGCCCCGGCGCGGCTGCACCCGGGCCCCGAAGCGGCCACGGCTTTTGTCCACCGCCAGGGCGGCGCGGGCGATCGGCGAAAAATCCGGATAGACCGGCACCCGCCGCTCGGCGGCGATGCGCCGACGCTGCTGCCAGAGGCCGCGCGGCGACGGCAGCCACAGCTCGATATCGCCGAACCGCACGGTACCGCGCCGGGTGGGCCGGTAGCGGTAGGTCACTTCGGTGCGGTCGTGATCGACGGCGGGCACCAGGGTGCGCGGCAGGCCGGTGAGCGGATCGTCCGGCGGGTGGTGATCGGCCACCAGCCACGGCTCACCGGCGACGGCGCCACGACTGTCGAGCAGCAGGGTGACGGTGTGCGCGATGCCCACCGCCAGCGCCGCCGGCAGCCGCCGCTCCGCCGCCGGCGTCGGCCGCGCGCGCAACCGGCGCAGATCGTCCAGCGCCCAGGCGGCGCCGACCAGGCCTAACGCGGCCCAAGCCAGTAGAGCCGGCGCTGCCAGTTCCGGCAGCCCGACGCGAGCCACCAGTGGCAAGACGGCCAGCGCCGCCCACACCAGCAAGACCTGGATCAGGCGCTGTCCGGGCCTTATCCGCATGCGGCCTCCACGGCGGTCTGGCGACCGCGATGCAGGATGCAGGATTCAGGATACAGGGGCGAGGCCTGGTTTTTTGTGGGAGCGGGCCATGCCCGCGAAAGGGAGCGAAGCTCCCGACAGGGTCTCTGGGATCCTGCCGGCCGGCTTTGCCGGCCTTTCGCTTGCAGGCAAGCTCCCACAGGGCAAGCGCCTACAAGAGGTCCAGCCGCTCACGCCTCCTGGCTGCATCCTGAATCCTGCATCCTGTATCGACCGGAAGGCGATCATTGCCGGGGCGCCTCCACCTGCTCCAGCAGTTGCGCGAGCACCGATTCCACGGTCTGGCCTTCCAGCTCCGCGTCCACGCCCAGGCGCAGGCGGTGGCGCAGCACCGGCGCCGCCACCGCCTTGACGTCGTCGGGCACCACGAAGTCGCGGCCGCTGAGCAGCGCCTGGGTTTTGGCGGTGCGGGCCAGGGCGATGCTGGCGCGCGGGCTGCCGCCCTGGATCAGGCTGGGATGCTCGCGGGTGGCGCGCACCAGGCGCAGCAGGTAGTCGATCAGGGCCGGGTCGATCAGCACCTGTTCGGCGCTGCGGGTCAGTTCCAGGATGCCGGCGGCGTCGGTGACCGGCGTCAGCTGCGCCGCGTCCAGGCTGTCCGGCAGCCGACCGTCGAGCACCATCTCCACCATGCGCGATTCGTGCGCCTGGTCCGGGTAGTCGATCAGAATCTTGAACAGGAAGCGGTCCAGCTCCGCCTCCGGCAGCGGGTAGGTGCCTTCCTGGTCGAGCGGGTTCTGGGTGGCCAGCACCACGAACGGCGGCGCCAGCGGGAAGCTCTCGCCCTCGATGGTGATCTGCCGCTCCTGCATCACTTCCAGCAGCGCCGCCTGGGTCTTGGCCGGCGCCCGGTTGATCTCGTCGGCGAGCAGCAGGTTGGTGAAGGCCGGCCCCTTGCGCACCCGGAAGTCGCCGCTCTGGCTGTCGAACAGGGCGTGGCCGGTGACGTCCGAGGGCATCAGGTCGGGGGTGAACTGGATGCGCTGAAAGTCCAGCTCCAGCACCCGCGCCAGGCTGCGCGCCAGCAGCGTCTTGCCGAGCCCGGGCACGCCTTCGATCAGCACATGGCCGCCGGTGATCAGGGCGATCAGCACCTGCCGGGTGATCGCCGGCTGGCCCACCAGCACCTGGTTAAGCTGCTCTTCGATGCGGCGCGCCAGGGCGCCGGCCTGTTCCGTCTGGCTGGTCATAAACGGCTCCTAAGGGTTTGCAGTATCGCCACCCGGTCCGCCCATTGCTGGCGGTCCCGGGGGCGCGGTGGTCGGGTGGCGCTGCCGCTGTTCAGGGCGTCGCGCAGAGCGGCTTCGGGCAGGGCCAGCCGCTCGGCGGCGATCGCCAGGGCCTGGTCCCGGTCCGGGTGAAGCAGGTCCAGGCGCCGCCGCGCCTCGTCGCGCAGCGGCGCCGTTAGCCGCTCGCTCTGGCCGGTGCGCCAATGGAAATGGCCCAGCGCCAGCAGGTGGCCGAGGTAATCGGTGCGGTCCGCTTCGGCGGCGTGCCACTGCGGCCCGGGGCGCGGCAGACGCCGCCACAGCCAGGCCGCCAGGGCGAGCAACAGGGCCAACATCAGCGGCCAGGCGTGCTGCCACAGCCACAGCGGCAGCGGCGGCATGTCGATGCCTTGCACGAACCACACCGGGCCGTCGCCGATCAGCTGCTCCAGCAGCCAGGCGTGGTCGAAATAGTGCAGGTGCTGGTTGTCCCACAGCGTCAGGCCGGCGAGCACGGTCATCTGCCCGTCGCCCCAAGACAGGTGAACCAGTTGCGCGCCCTCCGCATTGTCGGCCTTGGAGGACGGCAGCGCCGGCAGCAGGTCGGTGGGACGATGCTGCAGGGCCTGGCCGGGCGAGGCCAGCAGTTGCCGCCGGTCGCCGTCCGCGAACACCCAGGTTGCCGGCGCCGGTAACGGCGGCGCTTCGCAGGTGAGCGCCTCGCACTGCGGCGACAGGTCGCCGTCGTTGTCGCCCAGGCAATACTCCAGGAACAGGCTTTCCATGGGCTGGAAGCGGTCCAGCAGGTTGGTGAAGGGGTCGTCCTCGGAGTCGGTCTCCACGGCGACGGCGTGGAGGCCCAGCGGCGTCAGTAGCGGGTCGTCGTTGCCGCCGGTCCGCTCGCTGTTTCCGTCCTTGTCCCCGGTTTCGTCGGCCACGTAGTGATAGGCTGGGCGGGCGGCGACGATCAGATGGCCGCCGCGCTGCACCCAGTCGAACAGGGCGTCGATCCGACCGCTGCCCAGCTCGCCCCGGTATTCGTCCAGAATCAGGGTGGTGCCGGTGTCCGGCAGCGGGAACAGGGCGCCGGTGCTGAAGATCCGGCGGGTGGGGCGCTGCCAGTTTTCCAGCAGGGTCTGGGCGGCCAGGTAGGGGTTGCCGCGCACCGAGGCGTCCGGCGCCGCCGGTGCCATATAGCGTACCGGCTCGGTGGCCCAGACATAGAACACCAGGGCGGCGACCACCAGCAGCAGCGCCAGGGCGCCCCAGAATCTGCCGCGCCGCCGGCTCATGTTCTTGCCTCCGCCGGGCGCAGTCCGCGCCATTGGTCATAGAGCGCCTGGACCTGTTCCGGCGTGGTGGGGCGGTGCGCCCAGGCGGTGCGGGTCCAGGCCTCGGTGAGCCGTTCCAGGTAGACCACCGCCGGGGTGTCGCCCAGCAGCTGCCGGTAGGCGCGCAGGCAGTCCTGCTCGGTGGCGCCGGGGGTGAGCGGCGTGGGGTGCCGGCGGAAAAAGGTGACCAGGGTGTCGCGCAGCAGCAGCGCCAGGGCCTCGCGCACCCGGCCCTGGCGCAGCGCGTCGTCCAGGGCGCCGGCCAGGTCCGCCGGCAGATTCTCGGCGCGGGTGTCCAGGCCCGCCACCTGCACCGGCATGGCGGTGGGCGACCGGCGCAGCGGCGAGCCGGGGAGGCGGCGCAGCAGGGCCCAGGCGATCACCGCCAGCAGCGCCACCAGCAACGTCCAGCCGATGGCGTGGATCAGGCCTTCCGGTAGCGCCAGCGGGTCGCCCCGCTCGTTGTCCCGCTGGCCGTCGATCAGCCGTTGCAGCAGGTCCCGCCACCAGCTGTCGCCGTCGTCGTCGCGGAATTGTTCCTTCAGGCGGCGCTCTTCGCGCAGCTCCATGGGCATGAAAGTGTCCGAGGCGAGCAGCTCCACGGCCTGCTGCTTGCTGTCTTGTTGCTCGGCGTTGCCCGGCGCCGGCAGGCCGCCCAGGCACAGCACCATCAGCGCCAGCGCCCCGGCGCCCCGGCTCAGGCCCAGGGCGGCGCGGCGCTTGCCGATGCGGGTCAGGCCCAGCTGCAGGTCCCAGCCTTCCAGGTGGGTGCGCTGATTCAGGTAGAGGGCGAAGGAGGTGGCCACGTACAGCGGCTCGGTGACGGTCAGCACCAGATACCAGAACAGGTTGCCCAGGGCCCAGTGCAGGCGGCTCTGCTCGCCGAACCAGACGCTGAACTCCAGGTTGAACTGCCACGGCGCCAGGGTGATCGCCAGCAGGATCAGCGCCACCGTCATCAGGTGTTCCAGGGTGAGCAGGGTAAAGGTGAGCGTGGCCGGGCGCTGGCCGGGGGCGCGCAGCAACACGGCGATGCGTCCGGACGCGGCGTCGCCGCGATTGCCTTCCAGCTGCCAGACGCCGGTAAGCATGCCCCGCGCCGGGCTCAGCCGCCGCCAGGTGAGCTGGCCGAACAGCCCGTTCAGGCCGTACTCCCGAAAGCCTTTGAGCAGGGCCCAGGGGCCGGGATAGTCATCGAACAGGGCGCGGCTGTAGAACGCCAGCAGCGGCCTTTCCCACAGCGGCTTGAGCCACCAGAACAGCAGCATCGGCCAGATGCTCTGCCAGGCGGCGGCGAGGCCGGCCAGCGCCAGGAAGGGCAGCCCGGTGAACACCACCCACACCAGCGCCGCCGACCGCCACCAGTGCCGGTACAGGCGCGTGCCCATATCCATGGCCTGCCAGCACGAGCGCGGTGCCAGGCGGGCGTTGAGCTTATTCAGGTCCATGCCGCCCTCCCTGGCGCCGCCGGCCGGCGAACAGCAGGTACAGCGCCAGCAATGCCCAGCAGGCGGCGCCCACGCCGTATTTGATCTGCGGCGCCAGTTCCCGGGACGACCAGAACGCCTCGATGAAGGCGGCCAGCACCAGCAACGCGAACACGCCGTACATCACCGGCAGGCATTCGCCGGCGGCGCGCCGCAGGGCGTCCACCCGGCGCCAGGAGCCGGGCGCCAGCACCGCCCAGCCCATGCGCAGGCCGGCGCCACCGGCCAGGAAGATGGCGGTCAGCTCCGGCGCGCCGTGGGCGATCACGAAGGTGAAGAACGGCTGCGCGGCGCCGGCCAGGGTCAGGTGGCCGGCGGCGGCGCCGAAGAAGCTGCCGTTGAACAACATCGCCACCAGCGCGCCCACGCCCAGCAGCAGGCCGCCGGCGAAGGTGCGGAAAGCGATGCCGATGTTGTTGTAGATGTAGTAGCCGAACATCATCACATCGTCCTGGCGGTCGCGGCCGCTGACGTCGCGCAGCTCCGGGTGGTACATCTCTTCCAGTTCGGCCACCTGCTGCGGGCCCACCACGGTGTGCACCAGCTCCGGGTCGTGCAGGATCATCGCCCACACCAGGCCGGCGGACAGCACGAAGCAGAGCGTGCTGACCAGATGCCAGCGCCACTGATAACGCACCGCGCGCGGGAAGCCGCCGGTGAAAAACGCCACCAGCCCGGGCAACAGCGGGGTGCGGTAGCGGTACAGCTGGCGGTGGGCGCGCAGCATCAGGTCGTTGAGGTATTCCTGCAGCGCCAGGCTGTAGCCGCGCTCGCGGGCCAGCGCCAGCTGGTGGCAGAGGCTCTGGTAGTCGGCGGTGAAATCGGTGAGCGCCGACGCCTGCGGGCGGCGGCGGGCTTCCAGCGCGGTGAGACTGGTTTCCAGCCGTTCCCACTGGGGCCGGTAACGCTGCTCGAACTGGCTCTGCCTCATGCGCCCCCCAACACGTGCCGGGCCACGCGCTGCAGTTTTTCCCGGGCGGCGGCGGGCGCCAGCTCCGGGTAGGCGAGGGCGGCGAGCTCCTCCTGACGCTCGGCGGAGAGCCGCGCGCCCCGGTCGGTGAAGGCCAGCAACACCAGTTGGTCGTCGCGGCTGAGCGGCCAGTCCGGCGCTTCGCTGTCGCCGTCCTGGTGGGGCCGCGCCGGGCGCGCCGGCGGCGTGTGGATCACCAGGGTGTCGGCGGCCAGGTCGCCGAGGCGCTGCGGGCGTCGGGTGATCAGCATCACCACGAAGCCGGTGAGATAGAACATCGGAAACAGGTCGGCGGTGCGCAGCAGGTTACGCACCAGGCTGCCGTTAAAGCCCAGCGGCGCGCCGTTGCCGTGCACCACCGCCAGGCCCATCATCCGTTTGCCCGGCGTACGCCCCTGCCAGAGTGCTTCGAACAACACCGGGTAAAACCATTCCATCAAGAACAGCATCACCAGGTAGAGGCCCATTCCGCCGCGCCCGAACAGCATCAGCGGAATCGCGACCAGCGCCAGCGCCAGGCCGCGAATCGCCAGATCGATCCCGTAGGCCAGGGCGCGCGGCAGCGGCCCGGCCAGGGACAGCGTCAGGCGCGCCCCCTCCGGTGTATCGATGTGCAGCTGGTCATCAATCCGCACGGCCGCCCCGGCGCATGAGCTGCATGGCGAGCAGGAACAGCACCACCGTCAGCGACACCTGAACGATGGCCAGGGTGCGCACCGGCGGCGGGTTCAGGCACTGCACCACATAGCCGCAAAAATAGAAAAGCAGCAGGAAACACAGCCAGGTGAGCGAACGCGGGTGCAGCGTGATCGGCGCCGCCGCCATTAACGCCAGCGGGCCGTAGAGCACCGCCGCCATGATCACGGCGGCGAAGGTGGGCGTGTCCGGCGGCGCGAACCAGAACAGACCGGCGATACCGAGAACCAGCAGCAGAATATAGGTGATGCGCAGAAGGGCGCTCAGCATGGTGTTCCCCCTCGGTTGGGTTTAGTGGGCGGGCGCCAACTGGCGCGCCAGGGTGGCGAGCCGCCGGCCCAACGCCTTGGCGATGGCGTTTTCGTCGTCGCTGGTGTCGCGGCCGCGCCCGTCGCTGCCGGACACATGGCTGGCCCCGTAGGGCGTGCCGCCGCCGGTGGTGCGTGTCAGCGCCGCCTCCGAATAGGGCACCCCGGCCAGCACCATGCCGTGGTGCAGCAGCGGCAGCATCATCGACAGCAGGGTGCTCTCCTGGCCGCCGTGGAGGCTGGCGGAGGCGGTGAACACACCGGCCGGGCGGCCGATCAGCGCGCCGGACATCCACAGGTCGCTGCTCTGGTCGAGAAAATACTTGAGCGGCGCCGCCATGTTGCCGAAGCGGGTTGGCGAGCCCAATGCCAGACCGGCACAGCCGGCCAGGTCGTCCAGGGTGGCGTAGGGCGCGCCGCTGTCCGGCACCGGCGGGGCACTGGCCTCGTGATCCGGAGACACCGGCGGCACGGTGCGCAGGCGCGCCTGCAGGCCGGCGCCTTCCACGCCGCGGGCCACTTGCTGCGCCAGCCGCGCCACGCCGCCGGTGCGGCTGTAATAAAGGATCAGCACATAGGGGTTGAGGGCCGCGTCGCTCACGGCGTCACCAGTTCCAGAACCGTTTCCGGCGGGCGTCCGATCACCGCCTGGTCACCTTTCACCAGCACCGGCCGTTCCAGCAGTTTGGGATAGCGGGCGATGGCGTTGATCACGGTGTCGTCGTCGGCGTCCCGGCTCAACCCGGCTTCCTTGTACTCCGCTTCTTTAGGGCGTACCAGATCGTGGGCGCGGTCCAGGCGCAACTGTTTTACCAGAGTGCGGACGGTTTCCGCGTCCGGCGGTGTATCAAGATACTTGACGATGGTCGGGGTGATGCCGTTTTCTTCCAGCAGCGCCAATGCCTGCCGGGATTTGGAACAGCGGGGATTATGGTAGAGCGTGTATTCGGCCATGGCGTCACGTTGTCGTCTGATAGGATGGGAGCATTGTAAGGCACCGACCCGCAGCTACAAGCGTGCCGCTACGCGATTAAAGGAAGCAGTGTGAATCAGGACCTGGAAAGCAGTGAAGAAGATCCGGTAATTCCGTTCCGGGCAAGGGCGCAATCGGTGTGGGCGTTTCTCAAACTGTTGCGCCGCCAGTTCGTGGAGGACGGTTGTCAGTCCAGCGCGGCGGCGCTCACCTACACCACGCTGTTCGCCATCGTGCCGATCATGACGGTGATGTTCGCGGTGATCGCCGCGATCCCGGCCTTGAACGAACGGGGCATGGTGATCCAGGAGTGGGCCTTTGAATATTTCGTGCCGTCCGCCGGCGCCGAGATTCTCGAATACCTGAGCAAGTTTTCCCGCCAGGCCACCAACCTGACCGGCGCCGGCGTACTGATTCTGATCGTCACCGCGATTTTGATGCTGCGCACCATCGAGCAGTCCCTGAACCGGATCTGGAAAATCCGCCAGCCGCGCAAGGGCCGGGTCAGCCTGATGATGTACTGGGCGGTGCTCTCCCTGGGCCCGCTGTTGCTGGGGGCGGGGCTCGGCATCTCGTCCTATCTGACCTCGCTGTCGCTGGTCAGCGACACCGTGGCCTACCTGGGCGGGGTGCGGTTCTGGCTGACGCTGTTGCCGTTTTTTCTGACCACCTCGGTGCTCGCCTTGCTCTACATCGTGGTGCCCAACACCTCGGTGCCGCTGCGCCAGGGGCTGATCGGCGCGGCGTTCGCGGCGTTGCTGTTCGAGCTGGCCAAGGCCGCGTTCGCCCAGTTCATCAAGCACGCGCCCAACTACCAGGTGGTGTACGGCGCCTTTGCCGCGGTGCCGCTGTTTCTGTTATGGATTTACATTTCCTGGATGCTGGTGCTGTTCGGCGCCGAGCTGGTGCGGGCCCTGGTGGTGTTTCAGGAGCATCAGCGGCGGGTGCCGCGCATGCAGGCGCTGATGCGGTTGCTGAACGTGCTCTGGGAACGGCAGCGTGACGGGCGGACCCTGCACGGCAACGAGGTGCGGCGGGTGATGCAGGACTCCGGCATCACCCACTGGGATGAATTCCGCAACCTGCTGCAGGACTGCCATCTGATCCGCCGCACCGAGGAGGGCGGCTATGTGCTGATCCGCGATCTGCGCGCGCTCACCATGGCCGAGCTGCTGACCCTGGTGCCCTGGCCGGCGGAGCAGCAGCTGCGTATTCACGCCAACGGCAAGGAGCCCTGGGAAGCGGCGCTCAAGCAACGCTGCGATCAGGCCCGGGAAGGCCTGCGCCGGCCGCTGGATTTCAACCTGGAGGCGCTGTTCGGCAACCGGTTGGAGGAAAGCGCGGATGTAAAAGAGGAGGAAAATCGTGACAACCGCTAGGATTGCCCGACAAGCCGTGGTGAGTGGCCGTGTCCAGGGTGTGTATTATCGGGCTTCCACCCAGCAACAGGCGCGCCGTCTGGCGGTCGCCGGCTGGGTGCGCAACCGCCCCGACGGCAGCGTCGAGGCGTGGCTGGAAGGCGCCCCCGACGCGGTCGAGGCGCTGCTCGCCTGGATGCGGCGCGGCCCCGCGGGCGCTCGGGTCACGGACATCACCGTCACCGAGACGCTGCCCCGGAACGACGCCGATTTCGTAGTAACCGAATAAAGAGGCTTCGCCCATGAAGCAGGTGGAAATGGTTAACGGGCACTTGCGCTTCCCGACGCTGCTCAGCGGTGACGGCGAGCCGGTGATTTTACTGCACGGTTTTCCCGATACCCATGAAAACTGGGCGGTGCAGATGAAGCTGATCGCCGACGCGGGCTACACCTGCCTCGCGCCGGCCCTGCGCGGCTACGCGCCGTCCTGTCAGCCCGGCAACGGCGACTATTCCCTGCACGCCGCGGTGGACGACCTGCTGGTGTTCGCCAATCAACTGGGCGGGCGCGTGCATCTGATCGGCCACGACTGGGGCGCCGCCGTGGGCTACCTGGCCTGCGCCCGCTACCCGGACACCTTCTGCACCTTCACCGCGCTGGCGATTCCGCCGCTCAAGCGCCTGCCCCAGGCGCTACTGAAAGTGCCCGAGCAGATCAAACTGAGCGGCTACATGCAGTTCTTCCAGTTGCCCATGGCGCCGGAAGCCTGGCTGAAGAAGGATGATTTTTCCGGCATCGACAAACTCTGGCAACGCTGGTCGCCGGACTGGGAGCCGGGCCTCTACCTGGAGAACGCCAAGCATACCCTGCGCGAGCCGGGCGTGCTGCCCGCCGCGCTGGGCTGGTACCGGCATCTGATCCGCCTGTGGCGCAAGGAGCAGCGTGAGACCCAGGAGTGGCTGGGCATGAACATCACGGTGCCCACCCAGGTGCTGATCGGCGAACAGGACGGCTGCATGAGCCCGCGCCTGCTCGACCACACCGTCAACCACGGCGACTTCCCGGGCGGGCTGCGCGTGGAGCGGGTGTCCGGCGCCGGCCACTTCCTGCATCTGGAGCGTCCCGAGACCGTTGCCGATTTGCTTATCGCCCATCTTAAACGCGGTGAGTGCCTGGCGTAGGTCTCTGGGATCCTGCCGGCAAGCCTTGCTTGCCTTTCGCGGGCAGGGCCCGCTCCCACAAGCTCGCTCCTACAAGGCGGCTCCCACAAGCCGGCCCGGGTAGTCTATAATGCGCGCCCCGAATCCCAGCAGTCAGGAGTGCCCCCATGACGGTGATCCGCCAGGACGATCTGATTCAAAGCGTTGCCGATGCCCTGCAGTACATCTCTTACTACCACCCGGTGGACTTTATCCGCGCGGTGAAGGAAGCCTACGAGCGGGAAGAGAGTAAAGCGGCCAAGGACGCCATGGCGCAGATTCTGGTGAATTCCCGCATGTCCGCCATGGGGCGCCGGCCGATCTGCCAGGACACCGGCATCGTCACCGTGTTCTGCAAGGTGGGCATGAACGTGACGTTCGAGAGCGACATGAGCCTGGACGACATGATCAACGAGGGCGTGCGCCGGGCCTACAACCATCCGGACAACGTGCTGCGCGCCTCGGTGCTGGCGGACCCGGACGGCAAGCGCGCCAACACCAAGGACAACACGCCGGCGGTGATCAACTACTCCATCGTGCCCGGCGACACCGTTGAGATCGACGTGGCGGCCAAGGGCGGCGGCTCCGAGGCGAAGTCCAAGTTCGCCATGCTCAACCCGTCCGATTCGGTGGTCGACTGGGTGCTCGAGCAGGTGCCGAAGATGGGCGCCGGCTGGTGCCCGCCGGGCATGCTCGGCATCGGCATCGGCGGCACCGCCGAGAAGGCCATGCTGATCGCCAAGGAGTCCCTGATGGACCCCATCGACATCCACGAGCTGCAGGCGCGGGGCGCGCAAACCCGTTCCGAGGAACTGCGCCTGGAGCTGTTCGAGAAGGTCAACGCCCTGGGCATCGGCGCCCAGGGCCTGGGTGGCCTGACCACGGTGCTGGACGTGAAGGTGGCGGATTACCCCACCCACGCGGCCAACAAGCCGGTGGCGATCATCCCCAACTGCGCCGCCACCCGCCACGCCCACTTTATCCTCGACGGCACCGGCCCGGCGGATCTCAAGGCTCCGGACCTGGAAGAGTGGCCGGAGATCGCCTGGGGCAACGACGAGGGCGCCAAGCGCGTCAACCTGGACACGGTGACCCCGGAAGAGGTGCAGACCTGGCAGCCCGGCGACACCATCCTGCTGTCCGGCAAGCTGCTCACCGGCCGTGACGCGGCCCACAAGCGCATGGTGGACATGATCGCCAAGGGCGAGGAACTGCCGGTGGACTTCACCAACCGCTTTATCTACTACGTGGGTCCGGTGGATCCGGTGGGCGACGAAGTGGTGGGCCCGGCCGGCCCGACCACCGCCACCCGCATGGACAAGTTCACCCGCACCATGCTGGAGAAGACCGGCCTGATCGGCATGGTCGGCAAGGCCGAACGCGGCGACACCGCCATCGAAGCGATCAAGGACAATAAGGCGGTCTACCTGATGGCCGTGGGCGGCGCCGCCTACCTGGTGTCCAAGGCGATTCGCAAATCCCGCGTGGCCGCCTTCGAGGATCTGGGCATGGAAGCGATCTACGAATTCGAAGTGGAAGACATGCCGGTGACCGTGGCGGTGGATTCCAACGGCGAATCCGTGCACAAGACCGGCCCGGTGATCTGGAAAGAGAAGATCGCCGCCAAATCCGCCTGAGAGGGGAACTTGTGGGGCTGCTTCGGCTCGGACCATTGAACCTTTGCTTGTGCGGGCCTTGTGGGAGCGGGCTCTGCCGGCCGGCTTCGCCGGCGTTTCGATTGCAAGCAAGCTCCTACAAGTGCTCGCTCCCAAGGGTTTCAACAAAAACGAATACAACGTTGTTTTTAATATGCGTTCCAACCTGACGATCCTGCTTCTCGGCCTGGTGGCCGTGGCACTCACCGGCTGCGCCTCGCTGCGTGATTCCACCGCCGGTCTGATGGGGCGGACGCAGGCGCCGGACGCGGTGGCCGGGCTGAGCTACGGCGCCATCGACGCCCTCGGCGCCATGGACGGCGCCTGCCGGCGGCTCGCTGAGGCGCACCGGGCGGAGCGCTACGTGGACCAGCGGCAACTGCGTGAGGACTGGCTGCCCGCCTGCCGGGAACGGATCGAGTCGGTGCGCCAGTCGCGGCGTCTCGACCGGTTGGTGGACGACGCCTACCAGGCCCAGCAGGCCCATGAAGCGGAACTGGCCCGGCAACGGGCGGAACGTGAGCGGGTCCGGCGGGACATGGAAGCGGCCCGCCGGGAAGCGGAGAAGCGCAGCGAAGCCGCCGCCGACGAGGCCCAGGGCCGGCTGCGCGAGCGGCTTGCCGACGCCCATATCCTCAGCATTCTCGAAGACGTGCCCGACCAGCCGCTGGCGTTCGCCGTTGGCCAGGCGTCGGAGCGCACCATGAAGAATTTCCTCGCCTGCCTGGAAGTGGGCTACCCCAACCAGGGCTACGAAGTGGACCGCGGCGACGACAGCCTTACGGTCACCGCCCGCCAGGCGGACATGCTGCGCGGTGACGTGGACATCCGCGCCCGCTTCGTCAACGTCTGGGACACCTGGATGCTGGAATCCCTGAGCGTGGCGGAGCTCACCGCGCGCACCCCCCAGGACCGCTTCATGCTGGCCCAGAACCTGCTCGCCGGGCACTGCTACGGCATCGATAATCTGATGCAGCGCGACGCCCCCACTACTTCCGGCCGCTCCTGATCGGTTTTTTCTCTCCAGAGAGCCCGCGCCGGGATCGGACGTTGTAGGAGCGGGCCCCGCCCGCGAAAGGCCGACTTGTCGGCCGGCAGGATTCCAGAGACCTCTGTGCTTCCTGTGTCCGGTGCTCCGTATCGGAGA
>TARA_R110000796_G_scaffold205698_3_pt1 | contig 31825 bp, 15 predicted proteins | sample TARA_R110000796 | Tara Oceans TARA_R110000796 (sample SAMEA4397815) | marine metagenome | biome: Polar Biome; feature: [SRF] surface water layer (ENVO:00010504); material: water (ENVO:00002006), including particulate matter (ENVO:01000060) such as... | depth 5 m
CTGTTGTTCACCGCTGGGCCAATCGACGCGGCAAGGAAAACGGCAGCCGAAACAAAAGCTGCGATGACGGATGCGAGGCGGTTCTGGAGGTTGGGGGAAAACATGGTCTGGGTTCCTTTGATAGGGATCTAGGCAATCATTGCTGCGGCATTGTTGACGGCCGGGCCAACGCTGGCGCTGACAAATACAGCGGCGGTAAGAATTGCAGCAAAAGCGGCGGCGATCTGGCTCTGGATGTTTGTGTTGGTCATTTTGAAGTTCCTTTTTGGTTCAATTGGCTGCTTCACAAATTGTTCTGCGAAGATGCCAACAACATTGCACAGGCCGTGCCAGTTCAGGAAAATCGTTATATAGTAGTAGTTTAGTGGATTTCGCCAATGTCGAGAATATGAACCACAACTGAATAATGGCAAATCATACCAACTATTGGTCTCGAGGTTCCCGATGAGCACGTGGTAATATGTTAACGCTGAGATGCTATCTGCATTGCCATGTTCGGACCGCGCCTCTCTCGAGTCTTCGCCAGTCGCGGCAACGCGCTGTGGTGGTCAGCCATGGTATTGGTCACGGCCTATTGTGTCGCCGCTGATCCGCCCGCCGAAGTAGGAGCAGCGCCGGACGCGGCCGTGACCCAAGCCGAGAATAAATCGGGCGACCCTTGGGCAGCTATGAAGGGCGTTGCCAAAAAGCGGGATGAGCTGCTGCACTGACCCCCGCGAACGATATCGCGAGGGTTCAGTCAAGCCATCTCAATATTGTGAGGTCCCGCCATCGACGCTCAGCGTCCCGCCGGTGATGCCTCCGCCGGCATCCGATGCCAGCAGCACCGCCATCGCAGCAACCTCCTCGACCTTGCCGGGCCGTTTGAGTGCGCTCTCCTGAGAGAACATGTCGATCATCTCGTCAAAGGTCATACCGAGCCCTTCGGCTGTGGCAGGACCGCCTTCCATGATCAGATCGGTAAGGATCAGACCGGGGCAGATAGCATTGACGGTTATGCCCGACGTGCCGACTTCCTGCGCCACTGCCTTGGTCATGCCGTTGATGCCATGTTTGGCGATCGTATAAGGTGCGAATGTCGGCTTGCCCATCTTGCCTTCCGTCGAGCTGATATTGATGATGCGACCCCATTTTTGCGCGATCATTGGCTTAAGTGCTCGGCGGGTCGCCCAGAAGGTGGAATAGATGTTCCACTTCATTGCCTGGTCAAAAGCTTCGTCGGTCAGATCAACTAACGGTGCCAGATCACCGGCACCCCCGGCATTGTTGACGAGGATATCGATCGAACCGAAATGGGAGGCGGTCTGGTCGATAAAAGACTCGACCTGGTCCTGCTCCATCACGTCGCCAGCAATGAATATCGCCCGGTCTCCAGCATCCAGTTCGGCAATGACTTTCGCACCCTTGTCCGGATTACGTGCCATCAGGGCGACATTCGCCCCCTCCGCCAGAAACGCTTCGGCAATCCCGCGCCCTATACCCGCCGTGCCACCCGTAATCGCAGCTGTCTTGCCCTTCAGTTTCATCGCTCTTCCTCTTCGCTATTTCGGTCATTTGCTATCGGAGGGGATGAAAACCGGCAATGGCCTAAAACGTTAGTCCCTCTGATTTCAATCGTTCTATTCAGAAAAACCGTCTTGAATATGAACCTGAGATAAAACTGCCATTCAGTATCTGGTCAAGGCTGCGCTACTAAACCGGCAAATGCAGGGCAGCAATTGATTCGGGTTCTGGAAGAACCCTTTGGGAGTGAAGAAAATGATCAACAAGTTTTTGGGAAGTCTAGCAATTTCAACAGCGGCCATTGCAACAATGGCATTTGCTTCTCCAGCGGAAGCGCGCGGCGGTTATTATGATGGCGCGTCATACGAGCAAGTGCGGAACAACGGCCGTCGCGAATATCGTCGAGGCGATATCTATCGCGGTGATCGCTATCGGGATCGTCGCGACTATCGTGACCAGCGCCGCTACCGCGATAACCGCTATTCGAACAACAGCCGTTATAGGGGGTGCGATCGGGGAACCGGCGGTACCATTATCGGTGCGATAGCCGGTGGTTTGCTCGGCAACGAAGTCGCCGGTCGCGGTAGCAAAACAGAAGGTACCATCATTGGCGGAGCCGTCGGTGCACTGGCTGGGCGCGCGATCGATGGAAATTGCTGATCTGATTATATTTAAGCAATAAAGTTAAACCCCTGCGTACGTGCGCGCAGGGGGATTCCATTCCCTCGAGTTGCGTATTGGGGGACAGGGGGTCGGCGTCTTTGGACAGTCCGGCCCCCGTTCATTTTTAAGGCTTGGCAAGCATAGCTGGGACGGGACCAATCCAGTCTGCAATATCCGGCTCGTCTTTGACAAAATAGGGCTTGCCCTTGCTGTTTAGGTAGAAGCGCTGCATCTCGCTGCGGGTGAATGGTCGCGAACCTAGCCGACCAAAGACAGCCATCTGCCCACCGGTCTCATCCACTGCCCGGTCACGATCGAGGCCTTTAGACAGGGCCAACGCCGGTTTGGGTGTGCGGGCAAAGGCAATCAGTTCCGGCTTCGGTGCTGGTGAGAAACCATAGAAATTCTTCTGACTGTCCGGTGTGGTCAACTGGATGACCTTCAGGCCATTGCGTCCGTCGGCCACGTAAGCAAACAGTGTTGCATTGGTTGATCCGACGATGACATCTTCGGCGTCGTTCATCGTGCCGCCAAATGTTTCCTTTAGGTAGACCACCGGAGCTTCAGGCCGGGTTATATTAGCAATCACCAGACCTTCATCCTTGGCCGCGATATAGGCATAGGTGCGCGCCAGATAGAGTCTACGGGCGTTGCGCAACGGAATTGTTCCTGATGGCACCGCAACCGGATTTTCCATGTCGGTAACGTTAAACAACTTCACGCCGTCGACATCGGTCACCCAGAGATAGCGGAATTGCAGTGCCGATGCCCGGGCGTCGGTCAACGGAATGGTGATGACGTGACGGGGCTCTAGCGGCTTGTCGAGATCAATCACAGTCAATCCGCGGTCGGTGGTAATATAGGCATAATGACCCGCCAGCGTGATGTGACGTGCGCCGTCCAATATGCCATCTTTGTTCCAGGTCAGGCTGCGCTTGAAGAAATTATTGCGGAACTCGCCATCGGCCAAAGTGTTGATATTGACCAATATCAGACCTTCTTCGCTGTCTGTGATCACCGCATAATTGTAAATCGGATGGAAGGCCTGTTCTTCGTTGACCTCCCGTAGTTCCTTGGTGTTGCGCGTTGGCGCAATCGGCTGGTTGGTCGCCAGCGCCATACAGGTCGCGTTCTTGGTATCGACATGCGTATCCTGGCCAAGTGATGAGAAGGGGGCTTTGATGATCCGCTCCGAAAAGCCCTTGTTGCCGATGGAAGCAACATCATAAGCGCGGAAACCGCCTTTGCCTTCGGCGACGAACATATATTCGCCGCGCAGTTGCAGACAGCGAACCGCGTCGCTGGTTCCTTGAACGACATTTTTGAATTCTTCGAGCGCTTTGGTTTCGCCGGAAAGATCTTTGTCGAGCCGTTCGCCGCGCACCCAGTCGATCAGCTCCCGGTCATGGTCTTCAACATGCATCCGCCAATAATCGGGATAGGCGTATTTTTGAAGGTAAGAGCCGATGACCGCTTGCGGTTCATCCCATTCGGTAACTCTGACCGCTTCAAAGCCTTTTTCAAGGCCGACCCAGGCGTGGAGGCCGATGAAGTTGACGAAATTCGTACCCTGTAACAGCGTCTGGGCCATAATCGCGTTATTGTCATTGGCTTCGCTGACGTGACAATCCGAGCATTGTTTGGTTTCGGTCTTGCGCACCGTGTGCGGGAAATGCGGCGCAAAAGCTTGCGACGAGAAACCGATGCCGGAAATCGGTGGCTGTTGGACGTAGATCCGTTCGCGGTTGATGTTGGTCGAGGACAGGATCAACGCGGAAGTGGAGCGAACAGGAGAAATGATATTGCCTTTGCTGGTCTGGTGGCGGCCGAGCTGGAACATCTGGTCGCGGGCGACTTGCGGGTTGTAGGTCGCGTAGTTCCGCGTTGTACCACCTTCATATTTGTGGTTGTCGGCCTGCCAGTTGGCTTCGATCGGCAAGTGGCAGCCGCCGCAGCTTGTCGTCCAGCTGAGGTGACAGGTGAAGCATACCATATTTTCGTCTGTATGCGCCCGATCACTCTTCTTAACGCCGCTTCCGAATGCAAATTTGCCTGTTTCTGCTCCGCTTTTCGACATGAGCTTGGCTCGTGCCGCCTTGAGATTGAAGTCAGGATGTGAACGGTCAACGCTGTTTTTGACGAGACTGACCCGCCAGCTGAGTTTGGGATCGACAATCGAACGCTGGACCAGCACGCGCTTGCCATTGGGGTCCTCGAACCATTCGAAGCGGCGCTCTCCGTTGGCGTTGCGCAGCAGACCGAGGTTCTTGCCCTTCGGCCGCGCTGCCAGATTGCTGGTCATGAGAGTGGGATAGGCGTCGGCGGTGCCGTGGCAGTCCTTGCAGCTGATTTCGACGGCATTGGCGACTTCGCCGTAGATCAGGCCGTTGCCATGACTGTCCTGCGAGAAATGGCAATCGGCGCATTGCATGCCGACTTCGGCATGGATGCTCATCATATGGACCGACTTGCCCGGATTGGTGCCTGGTTCGACAAACTTGCCTTCGCCTTCCTTGCGGAATTTTTCCGGATCGTCATTGGCAACGATATTATCGGTATCGGTGCCATAGCTGGCCTGATTGCCCTCGGCGTCGAGCAAATTGCCATCACGGTCGCGTTTCAGCACTGCCCGGAAATTCCAGCCATGGCCGTGATAGTCGGCAAATTGTGTATCCTTGGCGTCGCTGTTGACGTCATAAACATTGCGCAGGAAATCAATATCGGCCCACAAGCCTTTTGGAGCGGCACCTTCCGGATTTCTGTCGAGCACGGTCCGTACTTCTTCTGCAGTCGGATATTTCTGCTGCTTATATTTCTTTTGATATTCCTCCTCGCTCATGCCTTCCGGCTTGGGCGTCTTGTTGTCCGGACCCGGCCACATATAAGGCGCGTCGGATTCATAGTCCCACATCGTATAGCCGAGATAACTGTTCAGGAAGATATTCGGCTGGTGCATGTGACAATTCATGCATTGGGCGGTCGGAATGGCGCGGGTGAAGGCATGTTGTACCGGATGGCCTTTTTCCCGTTTCGCTGGATCGATCTCGACTGCATGATCGTTACCATGGCCCGTTTCTTCACCATGGGCCTCTGTGGCTGGCTTAGCCTTTTCGCCATGGGCTCCCGTTGCACCGTGTGATGCATCATAAGTACCAAAGCTGCCGAAACGATGTTCGCCTTCCTTCAGGTTGCGAATGGTTGGATCGACGGTGTCGGTCTGACCATCGCGGCCATATTTGGCCCAGATCGAGCTGTGCCGCGGTTCGCGATCATTGGCGTAGACGACGTGGCAGCCGGCGCAGCCAGACTGGCGATAGTCGCCCGGCTGGTCATTGGTTCCCATGAACCACATGAACGGATCATTGAGCCGGGTTTTGTGGATATTCAGCACCGGAATGGCGACACGCAGGCCGGTTCCCGGTCCGCGGTTTGATTGCTTGAGATCGGGGCGACCGGGCTCTTCCAGCCGCTGTATGATGCCGCCGATATTGGGCAGTCCGATTTCGGGGAACTGGGTGTTGATATTGCGGCCACCACGCTCGAACACACGGAAAATATCACCGGGTGGCACCGTATGCCAAGTCGGCAAGGGGTAAAGAATTGGAAGGGCACCGCGTTTCTTTTCCGCGTCGGTCACTGTGCCGTGCGGGTTGCCAGGAGATTTGATCGTCGCTGGTTCGCCGTCACGGGTATAGGCTTCGCCGAACACGTAATTTTTGAACGGAACGATGCCATTATTATAAGCGGCTCCCCCCCATAGCATAGCACCGGTTGCCATAAGCGACCGTTCAGAAGCCTCGATGATTTCCATATGGCAGGCGCCACAGGATTCGCGCGCAACCCGATAGTCCGACGGATTGACAAAGCGTACAAATTCCGGAGATTCCTTGTTCAGCAGCCCATAGCTGCGCTTGGGATTGGCGGAAGAAGGCCAGTGCCAGCTCTCTGGATATTTGGGCAGCACATGGGCTTTGGTCAGGGCATCCATATACGCGAGGCTGTTCTTGCCCCATTTGTTGTGGCCAACAACAGAAGCATCACCGCCATGACAATCAACGCAACCGAGAACCACTGCTGGCGTCTCGTGCATGGTCTTCTGGTCGCTGTCGGTATGACAGGACTGGCAACCGCTGCTTTTGGCTTGTGCTTCGTCCCAGTTCTGATTCTGCGGAGCAGGGGGGGTGAATCTATAATCGACTTTTTGCGGCTTCTCCGTGCCAGCAGCGAGCAATAATGACGCCGGAGTGATGGTCAGGGCCAACGCTCCCAATCCGGCGAGGATCAATTTGCTATGACCGGTCATGATGTTCCGCCAGCGCATCAGAAGGCCACTATCGCGTTAAGCAAAATAGAATAGTGAAAGTCACGCTTGTCAGTCTGATCGAACAAATCTTTAAATCCTTTGCCCGGCAACAATGCCGCGCCTGAAAGTCGGAATACCATATTTTGCGTGGCTTTAGGGCGATAGATCGCTGCCACAGAGAGGTCCCAGCCGATATCGTTCGGGATTGAGCCTTCATTGCGGAGTGTTTGCAACGGTTCGGTTTTGTGAAACCAGAGATGATTGGCGTTGCCGGAAAGACGGAAAGTGGGCGTCAGATCGGCATCGACGCCGACGCCGGCCAATATTGTGCCGGGATTGTTGAAATTGCTCTGGCCCTGTTCCTTGGAGGAACGAAGCGAGTTGAGGATGCCATTGCGACCGTTGATCGAGATCACCCGGCCACCGCCGGCGAAAGGAATAGTCTGACGGATCCAGTAGCTGGTGTCGGCTCCGGCAAAAATCGGATTTTCGAAGATCGCGTCAAAGCCGGCTTCGGTATTATTATAGGGATTGCCGTCTCCGCTGGCGAACAGGCCGGAGGCGCGAAAGCGTAAGAAATCAACGTCATAGCTGGCTTCCAAAGCGCCAAAATAGGCTTCGATTTTCGCCGGCTCGCTGGTGAAGAAGCTGTTCCGGTCTTCACCGAAGGCGCCGTAAACCTGGCCTGTCAGATTGATCCGCCCGATCCGTCCGTCAAAGGCATAGCCCGGATAGACGACATCATAGGCACGGCCCCTGAGGTCGCCGAGCAGGGCAGGGCGAACCGGAAAACCGTTATCGTCGATCTCGATATCGGATTTCTCGCGGTTCATATTATAGGTCAAGCTGAACTGGCTGGTCAGACCGACAAAAGGCAGATCCTGCCGATAGAGATTGGCGAAGAAAATATAGCTTTCGCGCGGGGTCTGGGTGATATCATTGAGACCGGAATTGGTGTCTTTTTCCAGCTGGACAAAGGCCCCGAGATTATACTGGATCCGGTTGTTGTCGCGGGTACCGAACAGGCGGAAACCGAGCTGGTTATCCTGAAACAGAAATCCGCGGAAATCGGCCTGCATCGGCTGGATGCCGATGCGGAAACTGTCGAAGTCATAGCGCGCAGAAGTGTTGCGGATATGGTAATCGAAAAACGCCTCCTGCACGCCGACAAACCAGTCGGTGCGGTGCGAGGATTTGGATGGCTCGACGAACAATACCCGGCGTTCCGGCACGTTCACATGATTGACCTGTGTTGCTAGCGTCAGGCGATATTCCACGTCAGGTGGCTTATAGGCTGTCGAGCCCTTGATCAGGGCAAAGCCGGTGATGAACGTCTGGGCATAGACTTCCGAACCGGACCGTCCGAATACGTCGATGCTGTTTGGTCGTTCGGTGGTCTGGACGCCGACGGGGATAGGGAAACTGCGGGGTTCGATGACCGTATCGGAAATTGCGTTGGCGACGAAGAACCAGTCATCGCCCTTGAGAAAACCCGGTTTTTTATCAGCCGGGATCGGTTTGTCACCCTTGAGAACATTCTGGTTATAGGGGTTTAGCGTGCTGTGGCAGTTGTTCCGCAGGGCGCCGAACAAAGTATAGATCGATTCATCGCCGCCTTTGGCGGGGCAGAGGCTTTGCATGATCCGCCAGCGATCGGGGACCGGAAACTCGTCGGTTGGAAAGGCTTCCGGCGGCGGGGCATTGACCGCACCGGGGTTATTCTGGGTCACCCGGTCCGGCAGTGTTTTCTGAACGCCAGGGCGGCGGCGGCCATCGATCAGGGCGTCATCGGCTGCCGGTCCATCAAAGTCCATTTCCAGCTGATCGGGGGTTTCGGATTGCTCTAAATTGGAAGATTTGGAAGCATCTTTTGGGTCTGGCTGGTCGGTGCTATCTTGCCCGTCCGTTTCAGCCTCTTCTTCGTCCGGATCCGGTCCGCCCATGCCGGTTTGTTGACCAAAATCGGCAGATTTATTACTTATCCATGCAAATCTTTCCCCGGCCAGCAGCGCCGTTAAGGACGCTTCCATGTCCTCGACCGAGGCGCGCCGGGTCTCCATTTGCTCGGCCTGACCGGACATTACCGCCAGGATCGGCACAAAGGAGGCAGAAAGTCCCGACATTGGCCCTACAGTCCCTCACAGACATTTTGCGCGTCGGTATCGAGGAATGGCGCAAAGGGACAGTTTACATAGCGCAAGCGGACACTGGCATTGCCAAGATCGACGACGATATTGTCGGCCCGCATCGCCTTGGGCGCGTTGCCGATGGTTGTAAGACGTTGGCCGGCATTGTGCAGTCCGAGGAAACTGATCATATCATCCTGATCGATACCGTCACCCGACACGCCGAGACCGCCGATCAACTGATTGCCGCGATAGATCGGCACGCTGCCGGGGAAAATCTGGATCCCGTTTTCCAACCGGTTCTGTCCTGCCACCACATCCGGCGTATTGGTGCAGCGCATGGGTGTGTCGGTAACGGAGGCTCCGGTAACAAAGGCGAGATGCTGCCCGAGATTGGGGAAGATCAATGATGCCTGCAGTCCGGTCGCGAACGGATTAAAATCCTCGATAGGGCGCGAAAGAGGCCCGTTGGGTCGACCCAGTTCGCCATCCGGAAAATAGGGGCGGGAGAGATTGCCGCCCGAGCGATCGGCAAAAGCGACCGTACCGGTGAGGGCATTGGGATCGTTTAAAAAGGTTCTGACCCGTCCCACAAAGGCGGCAACATCGCCGTCAGGATTGCCGAGCAGGTCCGATGCCGCAGTGCTGTTGGAAAAGAAGGATGCTGTCCGTGCTTTTTGCAGCGAAACATCAGTCCCGAAAATCGGTGCATCGGGCGAACGGACAATGCCCAATATCTCGCCATGGGTATCGACCACCGAAATGGATACTTGTGCGCGGCTGTCGAGTGGTTGCCTAATCTGGGCCCGCGCGCGCGACATGACGATAAAGGCTTCTTCCAATATCGCCCGTGTTTCGGCGGCTGTCAGCGGGGTGGTGACGTCCGCAGCGTCCGTCGCTGCGCGGATTGCAAAACGATTGGTTCCGGCACCGTCGGTCATCACGAAAGCATCGCGGTTCTTGAACTCGGCTACCGTCGATGCGCGGATGCCGGACGCTTCTGTGCCATAAGCTGTGCCAGCGATTATAGTGTTGGTGGCATAGCCTGTGACGGCGATCAAATTGCCGGCAGTGCCGTTTATCGCGGCAAAATTATTCTGAAGCGGCGATAGATCACTCACCACCGCGTCACTGAACCGAAGCTGCGTACCATCAACATAGATTCGATTGGCGGCTACTGCGGCGGGCGGGGCGAAACCTTGAATGCCTGCCAGAGCAATAGCTTCCTCATCATCGTCATCGATATCGAGAGTGTTGGAATCGAAACCATAGTCGCCATCGCCCATCACGCCGATGGCACCGACGACGACCCCGTTTTTATAGAGCGGTAATCCGCCGGGATCGGCAGACAGGCCCAGCGGAGAACGCTTGGGCCCGATCAGTGCGGCGCTTCCGATATTGCCGAATCTCTGGTTGAAATCGGAACATGGCAACTGGCTGAATTGCACGCCGAATAGCGGGCCGCTTTCCAATCCTGCCGTGGTCGGAGCGGCCGGAAAATGTTCCTGAACGATCTGACTGGCGGTACGGCTGGAAAAGGCATTGCCGGCACTCGACAGATAGGCGCCGGTCACGGCTTTTGCGATAGCGCCTGCTGCGGCGGGCACAACAACGCCCTGAACATCGACCAGCGGATTGTTGATCGCTCCCAGTGCGGTGCGCGCGCTGGTGGTTGCGGTCGGCCTTGCGCCGTTCATTTCAAACACCGCCAGCACATTGCCGACCCTGTCCGTCACCGCGATAACCGAAGGCAGGTTGCGGGCAGTCGCTTCACCGACGGCCTGCGCGATAATGGTCTGTACGTCGGTGACGCTAAGCGATTCTTGCGCCGGTGGCGTATAAGCGCCGCCATTGCCGTCAACCGCGACTGGTGTTGGTGTCGGAGTTGGCGAGGGTGCAGGTGTTCCTCCAAAATCGTTGCTGTCACCGCCGCCGCCGCAGGCGGTCAGCACCAGCGCGAAAGCAGAAATGGCGGAGGTCAGATAAGGTTTGCGCATTATCAAATCCCCTATCTGAGCGACCGGATCGTGCGGACGGCGCTGCCGAGTGCTCTGCGATATTTCAATGGTTCATAATCATTGGGCTCGGCAACGGCAGCATAAGCGACATTGATCTGTCCGCGCAGACTGGATGCGGCAGATTCGCTGACCTGACCACTATTGACCAGTCCGTTGAGCAAAGTGTCGACGGCCATGACGGCCTGAACGCTGCCTTCATAATCGGTGAAGCGTGGCGATATTGCCTGACCGGCAATAGTTTCCATGATCTGGAAGGTCTGGTCCCGGCCAAAGCTGGCGCGGGAGAAACGATCCGCTAGCTGGTTTGCATATTGCCGCAATTTCGCCGCTTCCTGCACGGCGGGTTCCCGGCCTTGCGCCATCGCCGCATGAAAGGCTTTGGACCGGCTGTCGAAATCAGCCGCAATGTCTGGCGCCGCTATTTTGATCGCTGCGCTAAGCATGATCATATTCTCGTCATTATAAGGCGGCATGCCTTCGGGAATGGGGCGTCCGGGATTGTCGATCGATGTCGGACGAGCTGATGCATCGTCATAAATCCGGCGGTGGCAGCTGTGGCAGTCGTAGAAATAAAATTCGGGGAAAATACCCTCTGTGCCCAGAGATGGCTTGGTGAACAGGTTCAGCGAGCGTTCGAGCGCCATTGCCTGACCCACGGCCCAAAACTGGACGCTGTTGGTCCGGCCCTTGCGGCGGACATAATCGACATCCTCGTCATGATGCTGTTGCAGGGTGGAGAACAGATCCATTTCAAAGGAAATGCGAGGATGGCCGGCGGCCATGATCTTATGATCGACAAACTGGCCTTTTTTGGCGCTGCCGAAATGACAGTCGAGGCAGACGCTGGCGCGGGCTTTGGGATTGTCCAGTGGTACCAAACCCTTGGCAACATTGCCGGCATGGCTCGCGCCGACCGCATAATGGCTGGAGAGCCAGCCGGAGGATGCTCCGTGGCAGGATTCGCAACCGACGCCGTCGTTCTGCTGGAACCTTGGTCCCTTGCTTGCAGCGGTCGTGGTGTGACAGCCGAGGCATTCTGATGCGGAAGCGGCGTCCTTGATGCCGAGACGTTTGGCTATTGCGATGCTGCGCGGTTCGCGGAGGACACGAAAAGCGCGGCTATGGGCTCCGCCGGGTGTCGACTCTTCCTGCCAGCGCATGATTTCGTCCTGCCTGACAATCTTGCCGTCCGCTTCCTGTCGTCCGTGACAGGTCGTTGCGCCGCAGGAAGCCACGCCCAGATAGGTACCGCTGGCGACATCGGTGGCGGCTTCGACGGGAGTGGGGCTTGCCATGGTCGAGATCAATAATGCCGTGCCGACCATTGCTGCACAGAACAGGCTAGCGGCCAGTAACGACCAGCTAGGAATCCAAGATTTTATATTCCCCATTTGCATCGTTGCCCATTTCGGTTTTGCAACCGATCCCCTGATCCAGCACGACGCGACCCTTGCCGTTCACTATAACGATCACGTTACCTATCCTCCAACCCATGCTCAATGCAAACGAAAATCGCCCGATTTCTTTTATTTTTTAGGGCTTTGTTGCTCGAACTGTGGAGTAGCGGAAACACAATGTTGCCTATAGGCAACGGTCATCGACTGATCGCCTAGCCCGGTTTGCGCCGGATCACCAGATTACGGATTTCGGTCATATCTTCCATGGCGAAGCGGATACCTTCACGGCCAAGACCGCTGTCCTTGACGCCGCCATAAGGCATATTGTCGACGCGGTAGGATGGCACATCATTGATCACCACGCCGCCGACATCCAGATGATCCCAAGCGTCGAGCGACTTGAACAGATCGCGGGTGAAGATGCCCGCCTGCAGACCGAATTTGCTGTCGTTGACTTCGTTCAGCGCGGCACCGAAATCGCTGAATTTCGAGAGCAGGGCGAGCGGGCCAAAGGCTTCTTCGCGATAGGCATCCGCGTTGGTGTCGACATTTTCCAGCAGCGTTGCTTCGAGCATATTGCCCTTGCGACTGCCGCCGCACAGAAGCGTCGCGCCTCCCGCTACAGCGCTTTCGATCCAGCCGTGCAGGCGACTGGCTTCGCCTTCGGAGATCATCGGACCGATGAAAGTCTCGCGTTCCTTTGGATCGCCAGCGATCAGGCTTTTGGTCTTGGCGACCAGCATGTCCTTGAACCTGTCGTAGATGCTCTCGTGGATGATGATCCGCTGCACACCGATGCAGCTTTGGCCGGACTGATAAAATGCTCCGAAAACGACACGCTCCAGCGCATCGTCGAGATCGGCGTCATGATCGACGATCACCGCCGCGTTGCCGCCCAGTTCGAGTACGATTTTCTTCTTGCCTGCCTTGGCTTTCAAATCCCAGCCAACGCCCGGCGAACCTGTAAAGGATAGCAGCTTCAGACGCTCGTCGACCGTGAACAAATCGGCGCCGTCCCGACTTGCGGGCAGAATCGAGAAGGCGCCTTTTGGCAGATCGGTCTCTGCCAGTATCTCGCCCATGATGATCGCGCCTAGCGGTGTCTTGCTTGCCGGTTTCATCACGAACGGACAGCCCACAGCAATGGCCGGCGCGATTTTATGTGCTGCCAGATTGAGCGGGAAATTGAACGGGGAAATGAAGCTGCACGGGCCGATGGGAACGCGTTTCCACATGCCCATATAGCCTTTTGCGCGCGCGGAAATGTCCAGCGGCTGGACCTCGCCATAATTGCGCACCGCTTCTTCGGCGGCAATCCGGAACGTGTCGATCAAACGTCCGACTTCGCCTTCCGCATCCTTGATCGGCTTTCCCGCCTCGACACAGAGGGCGTATGACAGTTCGTCAAAGCGCTCCTTGAACCGGTCGACACAATGTTGCAGCACATTTTGCCGCTCGTAGCTGGCCATGGCCGCCATCGGCGCCGTTGCCTCCACGGCTCCCGCGATTGCCTTTTCAATGACATCGGGGGTGGCGAGGGCAGTCCGGAAGGCGACTTCATTGGTATATTTATCGGTGACTTCCAGGTCGGTATTGGGCTGCACCGCTTCATTGTTCAGATAAAGCGGATAGACGTCTTTTAACTGTGTCATACGTGTCTCGTTCAAACCTTCGCGCTGAGTTCCTTGATCTCGTGATTCAAGATACGATCATTGTCGGAATAGTCGACCGGAACCTCGATCAGATGCACGCCTTCGCTGTTGAGGCATTTGTCGATCGTTTCCTGCAGATCCTGGGCGCTGGTGATCCGGTAGCCATTGGCACCATAAGCTTCTGCATATTTGACAAAGTCGGGGTTGCCATAAGTCAGGCCCCAGTCCTTGAAGCCCATGTTGGCCTGTTTCCAGCGGATCATGCCGTAGCTGTTGTCATTCAGCACCAGCACGGTGATGTTGAGTTTCAGCCGGACCGCGGTTTCCATTTCCTGGCTGTTCATCATGAACCCGCCGTCGCCACAGATCGCCATGACCTTGCGATCAGGATAGACCATCGCCGAAGCCATGGCAGAGGGCAGGCCGGCGCCCATGGTCGCCAGCGCATTGTCGAGCAATACCGTATTCGCCTGGCGCGCCTTGTAGTTGCGGGCGAACCAGATTTTATAGACGCCATTGTCGAGACAAATGATCCCGTCAGCCGGCATTGCTTCGCGGACGACCTTGACGAGATGGGGCGGGTAGATCGGGCAACGAACATCGTCGTCCATCGAATCCGTATGCTCTTCCTCGGCCCGGCGCGCCCTGTACATCGCGTCGAAATTCCAGCTGCCGGAAGGAACGATATCTTCCTTCATCTGCCAGATCGCGTTGCCGATATCGCCGATCACTTCGATCTGCGGGAAATAGACCGGATCGACTTCAGCGCTGTTCATCGACACGTGGATGACTTCGGTGCTGCCGGTCGCCATGAAGAAGGGCGGCTTTTCGATCACATCATGACCGACGTTGATGATAAGATCGGCAGCTCCAATGGCGCGATGTACGAAGTCATTGGCCGATAGCGCTGCGCAACCCATGAATTCCTTGTGGGTCTCGTCGACCACGCCCTTGCCGAGCTGGGTGGTGACAAAGGGGATGCCGGTCTTCTCGATAAATTGCGTCAGCATGCGTCCGGTGGTTGTCCGGTTGGCACCGCCGCCGACGACAAGGATCGGAGATTTGGCATTTTCGATTTTCTTGGTCGCTGCGCGCACGGCTTTCGCTTCGGCAACGGGACGCCGGGCCAGGCTCGGCGCGATCGGGGTCGAGTCCGTTTCCTCGTCGGCAATATCTTCCGGAAATTCGATATGGGTGGCGCCGGGCTTTTCTTCTTCGGCCAGACGAATCGCTTCGCGCACGCGGCTCGGGATATTGTCCGCAGAAGCCAGCTGATGCGTGAATTTGGTAATCGGTCCCATCATGTCGACGACGTCGAGAATCTGGAAGCGGCCCTGTTTGGATTTCTTGATCGGTTTCTGGCCGGTGACCATCAGGATCGGCATGCCGCCCAATTGCGCATAGGCTGCTGCCGTCACCAGATTGGTCGCGCCGGGGCCGAGTGTCGCCATGCAGACGCCGGTCTTGCCGGTATGCCGTCCGTAGGTCGCGGCCATGAAGCCGGCGCCCTGTTCGTGACGGGTGAGAATGAGTTTGATTTTCTTCGAGCGCGACAGGCTGTCGAGCATGTCGAGATTTTCTTCGCCGGGAACGCCGAACAGATATTCAACGCCTTCGTTTTCCAGACATTCTACAAAAAGATCGGATGCTTTGGTCATGTGGGTCCTTCCCTGATCGTGATGACCAGTACTTGTGCGAGTAATTGGCAGCGACCCCGGATGACTCTCTATCCCCTCGAGAAGGAGACTCACCTTACCCCTATGTTCTTGGTTGATAAGTCAAAATAGGCTCTAAGTCACCCCCCTCAATATCCGCGATCGAAGTCGGCGACGGCGATCATCTGCTCGCCATTCCGGTAGCGTTTCAGATTTTCGACGAAGCGGGCGGCGGCACGCTGGAACATGCGGGTTTGCGCTTGCCCCGACATATGCATGGTGATCAGGCAATTGGGAGCGTCCCACAGCGGGTGGTCGGCTGGTAGCGGTTCGGGGTCGGTGACGTCGAGCGCAGCGCCGCCGATGGTCTTGTCATTGAGCGCGGCAAGCAAGGCATCCTGATCGACCAGCGATCCGCGCGCGACATTGATGAGCCAAGCGGAGTTTTTCATCGCGGCAAATTCTTCCGCGCCGAACATATGTTTCGTGTCGCTGGTGGCGGGGGCCGATACGAAGACCCAGTCAAATTCGCCGAGCCGGTCGCGCCAGTCATCGAGCCCGATGACATTGGCTTCGCCGGTCGCGGTGCGCCGGACAGCGGTCACGTCTACGTCAAAGCCGGAAAGTTTTTTGGCGATTTGCTGGCCGATGCCGCCATAGCCGATGATCAGCGCCTTGCTGTCGTCAATCTCGGCAGTGCCCGGCGGCGTTTCGAGCCAGTTGTGCTGACGCTGGTTGTCGAGAAGGATATCGCTGCGCTTGGCGGCGGCGAGCATCATCATGACGGCAAATTCAGCGATTGGCGCGCTGTTGAGGCCGGCGCCATTGGTCAGCTTGGTGCCCTGCGCCTTGAGCTGTGCGAGCGGGAAATGTTCGACGCCGGCGTAAATGCTGTTGAGCCATTTGAGGTTGGTGGCGGCGGAGATGATCTCCGCCATCTTCTCCTTGTCATACATGTCGAACCAGCCGATCTCGGCATGCGGCGCGATTTCCATCGCTTCCTCGGTGCTGGTGAACCATGTGACATCGAGGTCATCGCAATGCGGTTCAACCAGTGGACGGACGAGGGAAGCCATTGCGGCTTTCGGTTTGGTGGTCATAGCGTCATACTCCTAAAATTGCCGTTCCCGTTTTGACGGGAATCTGTATTTCTATTCAAGCGTTGCGCATCCTGCTCCCCGTCTTGGCGTGGATCACAGAAAGCCAAAAATTATATCTCTATCTTCCAGTCCCAGCGCAGGGGGTCGCCGTCCATCAACTCCACGCCTTGGGTGGTGAGTTCATCGCGGATGGCGTCGGCGGTCGCGAAATCCTTTTCCGCTTTGGCTGCTTGGCGCTGGTCGAGTTTTGCTTCGATACTGCTTTCATCGATTTTTACGTCTGCAGGTCGAACGCGCAATTGATCGCGTTTCAGACTATCAAGTTCCAGACCCAAAACCGAGTCCATTTCAGACAGCAGCGGGAGCCTTTGATCAGCTGGCAATTTTTTGAGGCCAAGCAATTCTTCGAGCAGCGGCAGGCCTTTCGAACTGTTCAAATCCTCGCTCAACGCAGCGTCGAACTTGTCCCGCAATTGCACGAGCGCGGGATGATCTATCGTTGCTGTCTGTCCATCGGCTTTCTCCCGCAGCCGCTCCACGCCCATCACAATCCGCTTCAACCGCGTCAGCGCTGCGACCAGATTGTCCCAGGTAAACTCCAACTCGCTGCGATAATGGGCCTGCAAGCACATCAGGCGATAGGCGAGGGGGTGGATGCCCTTGTCGATCAGCAACTGGACCCGCAAAAAATCGCCTGAAGATTTGGACATTTTTCCGGTCCGGTCGATCAGGAAATTATTGTGCATCCAGATTTTTGCGCCGCTATGATCAGAGCAGCTATGCGCCTGGTTCTGGGCGATCTCGTTTGGATGGTGAATTTCGCGGTGGTCGATGCCGCCAGTGTGAATGTCAAACGGAAGCCCCAGCAAGGCCTCCGACATGACCGAACATTCCAGATGCCAGCCCGGTGCGCCTTTGCCCCAGGGACTGTCCCATTCCATTTGCCGTTTCTCGCCCTCTGGTGTCTTGCGCCAGATCGCGAAGTCTGCAGCATTGCGCTTGCCTTCGACTGTTTCAATCCGGCCTTCGCCATCGTCGGTCGATGCGCGGGCGAGGCTGCCGTAATCTGCAACGGTAGATACATCGAAATAGAGACCGCTCTCGAGCTCGTAGCAATGTTTGTCGGCTATGCCTTTGGCATATTCGATCATTGCCGGAACATAGTCTGTGGCAATCGACCAGTGCGCCGGTTGCCGGATATTGAGCGCCTTGATATCCTGCCAATAGGCTTCGGTATAATGTTTCGCGATATCCCAGATCGACTGGGCTTTTTCCGCGGCCATCTTCTCTAGCTTGTCTTCGCCATCGTCCGCATCGTCGGTCAGATGTCCGACATCGGTGATGTTGATGACATGGGTGAGCGTATAGCCCTTCCAGCTCAGAGTGCGCCCGAGAATGTCGGCAAAAATATAGGCGCGCATATTGCCGATATGGGGGTAATTATAAACCGTCGGGCCGCAGGTATAGACGCGTGCTTCACCGGGGTGGACGGGCACGAACTCTTCCATCTGGCGAGTCAGGCTGTTGAACAGCTTTAGCGGGCGCGAAGCAGTGTCATTCATCATCCATCGCCTAATGGCTTTCCGCGCAAAAGGTCAACCGATCAATTGTTCGCCGCGATCATTCTGCCGGTTCGAGTTCTTCTTCGTCCTCATCGTCTTCGGTCTGGCATTTTCCGCTATTATCGAGCTCGCAATCAAATCCGTTCACCCAGAGATCATCATTACCCGCGCCGGTTACCGGTTCGTCGATCAACGGATCATCAGCCAGATCTTCAATTTCCTTGATCTCGATCAGATTGCTCGCGAGCGGATCCGCCGCATATTGCTCCGGTGTGACCTCTTCTTCAATCACATCCTGCACCGGATCATCTATCCCGGGTATTGCCGGTTCAGAAGTAGGTGTTGGAGTAGGCGCGCAACTCGCAGGGTTGGCGATAACACAGCCGTTGATTGTAGATTGTGGATTGTAGCCGGCTCCCGTGATCGTTGTCGCTGGAATGGCCGCAATACCGGTTGCGCCGTTGACTGTGCCATTGATGACAATCGGTGTGATACCACTTGGACCAGCATTGATGCTCAGACCGCCAGCGCCGGCCACAAAGCCTCGCCGGGCATCGAAGTCAGTGCCATTGCCGGTATTTTGAACGTAGAACTGGCTGGCAAGCAGAGTGACGCTGATCGCGTCTGCCACAATGAATCCGTTCTCCCGGACATTGCCGTCATTCTGGGCAAGTCGCTCGTCAATTCCGGCGGTGGTCATGCCCTGAATATCGTCAAAAGCCTGATCCGTCATCGCGTAGATATTGCGTGCGGTGAGGGAGAGGTTCCCTGACAGACTGCTGTCATTTCCCATGGCAATGGAGCCGGTTGCGGCGTTAACTAACAGATTATCGCCAGCAGCGAGATTGAGGTTAGAGTCCAAACCACCCTGTACAGACAGATTGCCGCTCACCCTTATCGATTGCACTGCTGAGAGATTCAGGTTTCCAGTTTCAGCGAAATTGCCTTCCGAAAACGCGCTTGCCGAAAGCTCCTGAATCGTCAGGTCAAATCCGCTGAGCCCTGTCTCGGCGGCGGAGATTGTCAAATCGCCGCCCGAACGGATCCGGCTGAATTCGTCATTGTTGAGCGAGAAGGTGCCGGTCAGATCCGTCCCGTCGCCGAGCATCATCTGCGTGCTGCCGTTGCTGGATATGCGGATATCGCTGGTCAAAGCGTTCAGACCAAGGCTGCCGGTAGAACCGATATTCATATCGGCGCTGACCGTCTCAATAGTGTTGCCGATTGTTTCAGCCTGAATGTCTATCAACCCATCCGCGGTTATCAGCAGTTGATTGTCCGCACTCACCAAACCGTCGATCAGAACATTGCCGGCGCTCATGCTGATGTCGCCTGTGGCTTCCGCGCCTTGAATTATCAAACCGGCTGCCGAGAATAGCCCGACATCACCATTGGTAGCTTCGGCGCTGACCGTCGTATCTTGTTGCGTGACAATAGAGACGGCTTCGCCCGATGCGATGATGCTATTGGTCACATCGACGTTGTTGGTGACATTGACCAGGCCGGTTGCGGCGGTCAGATATATGTCATTGCCCGAGACATTGGCTATATCGATTCCGTTGTCAGCGCTGATGTCGACTTCACCCTGACCCGTCTGGGACGCACTCACTGTGTCTGCAACAAAGCCTCCCAGCAATTGGGCACTCACATTTGTGATGCTGTCAACGAACCCCAGATTGGCATCATTGCCGCCGTCGATCGCGATATCGCCACCGGAAGTCAGATCGCCGCCGTTGATGTCGCCGCCAGCATTCAGGCTCATGGCGCTGCCGCTCGAAGCATTGATGAAGTCTATATTACCGCCCGCATCGACAGTGAAAGTGCCTCCCTGCGCATCAAGATCGCCAAAGCCGACATTGCCGGTGGCATCGAGATCGATGTCGCCGCCTACAACCACGGTACCATTGCCATCGATATCGCCCGCGAGAGCGGCGAGTGTCAGGTTGCCGCCGATAGTTCCGTTGTTGAGCACAACGGAAGTGCCCGAAATGCTTGTGTTGCTGCCGCTGATTGCATTGGCAACAGTTGGCGTTCCGGTTGCGGTGATATTGATATCATTATCAGCATTGAGCGCACCGGTAGCCGTCACATCGCTGCCGCTATCCAGCTGGATGTTCGAGCCCGTGATCGTTTCACTGGCAAAGGCGATCGATCCGGCCTGACCGGCATTGGCCGTGTTGAACGCCAAGGCGAACAGGTCGATTCCGGTGCCGCTGGTGGTTGCACTATCCAGCGTAATCGCGCCATCGGCCTGAACCGTGAAATCGTCGCCTGCGGATACCGTCCCCAGAGCGACATCGCCCAGCGCCCGGATCGCCACATCTTCACCGGCATTGAGGGCTCCGGTAGAGGAAATATTGCCGCCGGCGAGCAAACCTATCGAGGCGGCGGTTGGGGTGCCGGTTCCGGTGACAGCGGAAACGAGCGTGATATTCTGTGCCGCTGAAACCAAAATATCGCCGCTATCTGTTTCGAGAGCGCCAGCGGTAACATCATTGGCGACCAGATTGATGCTCTGTCCAATACCTGTCGTCGTGGCGTTGCCGATATTGATCGCATTCGAAGCGTCGAGATTGATCGCGCCGCCTGCCGTCAGGTCACCGGGACCGGAACCGGTCAGGTCGCCGCTCGTGGCGTTGAGCGTGATGGCTCCGCTAGACTGAAGATTGTGGAAGCCGACATTATTGCCAAGAACCGAGACCGAAGTCGCGCTGCTGTTGCTGCCGAGGAAGGCATCGCCGGTAGCGGCGGTCAGCGCAATGCTGCGGTCGGCAGGCAGATTGATCTGGCCAAAGCTGATGTCGCCGCCCGCGAGGATGTTGATATCGATATCCCCGCCTTGCGTCAGTGTGCCGACGTCAATGCTACCCGGCACGGTGTAGCTGTTTTCCAGATCACCGTCGACTGACCCGACGGTGGTTAGCTGGCCGCCGGTGTCGATCAATGCTGCGTTGATATCTGCCGCCACGGTGATACCGATATCACTGTCGCTGGTCAGCGATCCGGAGCCAAGTAGGCTGCCATTGACAGCGCTAATCAATATGCTGGTGCTGCTGACCGACGCATTGCGCAGGTCGACGTTGCCTTCGGTACTTTCGACAATGAACTGGTTCGACGCATCAAGAACCGTCGCGATGCCCGTCGTTCCCATGACAATGTCGCGGCGGGTGGTGACCAGTATATCGTTGGCCGAAACCGTCCCGCTTTCGATGATGGCCTGGATCACGTCATTGTTGCTCGCCCGGCCGATGTAGACCAGATTGTCCGCGTTGAGCGTGCCCAGGCAGACATTGCCCTGCAGGCACTGTGCGCTCAGCAGCCCGTTGTCATCAATCTGGCCCGTTCCAGTCGGAGGAGCATCGTTGATGTCCACGCTGATCGAACTGGCGGTGATCGTGCCGCCGAGACCGTCGACTGCATTGGCGGTCATGACGACCGCGAAGCCGTTTGCGTCGAGATCGCCTGCTGCAACAATCGAGGCAATCGGCGTCAGCGGCGTGGTGCCGAGTGTTCCGATGGGACTGCCGAACAGACCGGTAAAGTCCCCGGCCTGCAAGATCAGATTGCCCGGATTGGTAAACGTGGAAGAAGCGTCGGGCGATGTCGATGGATTATTGGCAGCGGTCAGGCTTGCTCCGGATTCAATGATGATATCATCGCCGGTACGGACCGCCAGACCATTGTCAGACACGACATTGCTGCCGGCGCGGAAATAGGCGTTGCCGCCCGCGCCGATGGCGATGAACCCGGTCGATGTGACGTCGCCGGTTATTGTGGCATTGAAACTTGGATCGAAGATTGGAGGAGGTGATACTGCAGGGTCATATCCTGCGTTGATCGTCAATTGTGGTGCCACGACGTAAGACAGCGATCCGACGGAGACCACGGCGGGAACGCCAGTGACGGCAGCATTGTTGACGGCGACATTCTGCAGCGCAGAAATATCGACCAGGCCGACACCGGCTAGATCGGCGACGGTGGCATTCTGCTCTGCGCGAACCGAAGCCGAGCCACCCGCGTTGATCCGGGAGCCGTCTGTGCTGATGAAATCGCCCTGACTTGTCGCCGCGAAGACGCTCGACACATCGATGGAATTTACCGACGTAGTATTGTTCGTATGGTTGATCAGGATATTCTGACCGCTGTTCAGCGTAGCATTGCCGCCCACCGTCATTTGCGCGTCGCCGTCGAGATCATATTCGATATTGCCGGCGACATCCACGGTCAGATCACCGAGAATCGATACAGCTCCGCTGTTGGCTGTTGTGAAGAAGCCGCCAAGAGGGGCCGAACCCGAGCCGGTCCCGGTCCCGATTGCGGCATCAAAGGCACTGGCTGCCAGGCTGCCCAAGCTTATCAGTCCTGCCGGATCGGTCGAACTGTCGGAAATTTCGATACGCCCACCCGCGCCGACACCGGCAATAGGTCCGCCACCGCCCGTGCCGTTGGCATTTATGGTAACGTCGGCAAAACTCAGTATTCCGGGACTGCCTTCCTGAACCTCGATAATGCCGGTTCCCCCGGTGCCGTCTCCGCCTGTGCCGTCGACACCGGCTGTTCCGAAACCGGGATTCAAAACTATACCGCCAATTCCGCCATCACCGGCAAGACCGGCTGTGGTTATGTCCAGATTGTTACCGGAAATTGTGCCGCCCTGCGCAAGCAGGCGACCGGTGCCGCCAGTCGCGTTGCCGCCGTTGCCGGCGTCGCCAGCTGCGTTGTCAGCGGAGTCCGCACCATCGCCGCCATTTCCGCCGATGCCGGTACTGGTCATGGTAAAATCACCGGATGTTAATGACAGCGTTCCGCCGGTCCGCGCGATCAGCTCTACCGTGCCGCCAGAAGCGTCGCCGCCCGATCCACCACGGCCGCCGATTATGCCAGCGCCGTATCTGTAGTAACCGTCCGTCCCGTTGCCGCCGGTAGCATTGGCTTCCAATGTGATGGAACCGAGATCGATATTGCCGCCAGCGCCGGTGACTTGCAAACGCGCCGTCCCCGCCGTGGCATTGCCGCCGTCGCCGCTGTAGCCCACACCCGTTATTGAAGGGTCGGCCGAGGGGTTAGTATCTATCCTGCCTTCACCGCCGTTGCCGCCGGTAGCATTGGCCATGATGGTTGGGTCATCAGGATTCGCCGTAGCATTGTTGATATTGATTGCCGCTGTGCCGCCAAAGGCAGCGCCGCCATCGCCTCCGTCCACGCCATAGCCGCCATCGCCACCGACGCCGCTGGCGTCGACGACGTAAACAGGGTTGTTGAGATCATCCTGATTGATGTTGATGGTAGCATTCCCGCCGGTTCCGATGCCGCCATCGCCCCCGAAATTATCCGCTTCGCCGGTGTTTGCACCAAAAATATCGCCGCCATCCCCGCCGGTTCCGACTGAAGTTACCGAAAGCTGGTCGAAACCCAGAGTACCCGCATTATTGTTGAACGTGGCATCGCCGCCGGTCCCGTTGCCGCCACGGCCGCCAAGCCCGGCGGGAGCCGCTCCGCTGAACTCGTCGGTGCTATCTCCGCCATATCCGCCATCGGCGCTGGTGGAGATGACGATGTTAGTGGCATTGATTGTTGCGGTACCGTCGAGGTTGAAGGTTGCGGTGCCGCCGATCCCGTCGCCACCATTGCCGCCGTCAGAGGCATAACCATAACCACCCGCTCCGTAAGATCCATAAGGGGCGATGTTCTGATTATTACCCTCGGCAGACACGGTTAGCGTATTGGTGACGGTCAGATTCCCGGTTTGTGCGTTGAAAACTGCATTGCCGCCGATCCCGCGACCGCCGGATCCGCCGGAGGTGCCGTTGTTTATATCGCCATTGGCTCCGTTACCGCCGAAGCCATTTGCTGAAATAGTGAGGTTGGTAACGGTCGCATTGCCCCCGTTCAGGTTGAATGTTACATCACCGCCCTGGCCATCGCCGCCGTCACCTGCCGATACGCCGCCCGCAAAGGCAGCGTTTACCACGCTAAGATCCTCTGGTGCCGCGAAAGCAGAAGCGAAAGGCGCCGCCACATTCGGGGCGGGCAATGTCACTATGGCTCCGCCTCGACCGCCTGAGCCACTGGCGCTGGTTACAATATCACCTGCGACGAATGTACCGCCGAAAAGGTCAAATATAACGCTACCGCCTGAACCGGTGCCACCATCACCTTCAAAAGGTACAGTCGTTTCCAGATTGGTATCGATCAGACCGTCCGAATTGAAATTAATGTCCACAAAATCGATTCTGCTGCTTATCGGCGATGTGCCTTCCAGCAATATTCTGGCGGTTCCGCCCTGTGCATTGGTTACTGTCGACGGGTCTGTTGCGCCTGCCTGTGCGCTTACATCGGCATTGAAAAATCCGGTGAAATCGATGAAGCCATCATTTGCGTGAATCAGCACATTCCCGCCGGCCGCGTTGACCCCTTCGGTCGCCTGGGTAGTTACGTTGGCATATAAATCGACATTACCGCTTGATATAATGCCACCATTTTGCGCTACGATATCGATGTCTCCGGCAATTAGCCCGTCACTCAATTCGGTCGCTGAAAATCCAACTGTCGAGCTGGTGTCTACGGCAAGACTACCGAAACTGATATCGCCGTTATCGGCACTTATGGAGACTGATCCGGAGGTGAGATTACTGCCGGCAAGACCATTGGACGCCTCGGTTTGTATCGAGATTTCGTTCGTAACATTGAGTCCTGCACCCTCGCCGCTTGTGTTGAGAATGCTGATCGTTACCGCGTCTATCGCAGGATCGCTCACAATATTGCCGGATGTTCTGGCGTCAATAAACATGTTGTTGGTTATTGATACATCGGTGCCGGAGTTGCTGACGGCAAAATTAACCGCGCCGCGGCTGAGGTTACCGGCAATGTTGTTGCCGCCGGCGTCAAATGATTCCCCTCCGCTTGCAACGCTGGAAATTCCCACGCTTCCAAAATTGTGGAGCCCGCCTGAGATGGCAAGATCAACTGCGCCTGCGACGGCGACATTGTTCTGGACTACTGTACTATCCGAACCGCTGGTACGTTCCGCGTCGGTTGTTATCTGGAGAGTGCCGCTGACCGTCATCTCGCCGCCCGACAGGTTCAGTCCGACATTACCGGCGATGCTGTCACTGCCCAGTAAACCGGGTCCGTTTCCGCCAATTTTTCCGGAACCCGCATCTATGGCCGAGGCGTTGAAATTGACGTTGCCGCCAAATTGCGCGGTGCCGCCGTCCATGTTGAACGTGATATCGCCTGCTTGCGCAAAGCCGTTTTGAATCTCGCCTTTGCCGCCCTGGGCGCTGGCCAGGAACGTTGTATTTCCGCCGACATCCAACAGGCCGCCATTGGTGATGTTGATGGTGACGTCTCCGCCCGTGGCATCTTGGCCTATCCCGGTACCGCCGTTGTCGATGACCGTAAAGAAATCGTCGGCACCGATGCCACGGCTGTCGAAATTCAAATCGCCGGTCAGACGCAGTCCGGTATTGGCCTGAAACCCAAAGCCGGTGCGATCAATGTTTAGGTTTATATTGCCCCCCGTCGCGCCGGTCCCTGCGGTCAGATTTATGTCGCCATTGACGAATATCTGGCCACCGCCGGACGTATTGAGATTGATCTCATTGCCCGCGGTCAGGTTCAAATCCTGCGAACCGACGTCGTTGGAAATGATGATCGAATCCGCATCTGACTCGGCCGAGAATGTAATGCTGTCTGCAGCGAATAATTCGAGCGTCGAATCAAAAGTGGTCACGCCGCCGCCACCGATCTGGATATTGGTCGCTGCGGTCGAAGTTAGATTTTCTTCAATCAGGTTTGTCGGCGCAACGTCGGAGCCACCAACAGAAACATTGCCACCAGCACTGAGCACTATATTGCCGTTGACGATGCCTGCACTGGCAGCTTGCTGATAACCGACAGCTCCTCCGATCAGCATTGTTACAGCATCATTTTTTGGCACAGCAACCATATATATGGCCTGAGCGTCCGCGTTGGTTACAGCGCCCGCGCCGTTAAAACTCGGGGTTGATGACGGCCCGGTTGTCGTCCCGCTATGGACAATGCCATTCGCATCGGAAGTTCCCACGCCGATTGTAATATCGAAAAGTCCGTTGTTGATGGTCAGGTCAGCCTGTTCGGCTGCGACATAGGCAACCGACCCATCGACATTCACGCCACCGCCCTGAACGACGCGGGGGGCAACCATGGCGACGTAACTGCTGCCATTGTTGAGCGCATTGATCTGCGCACCATTTTCGATAATGATCGCTGATTTGCTGCCAGCGATGCCGCTGAAGCGCATTTCACCGCCTACACCCAACAGTCCACCAGTTGTATTTATATCATTTGTGGTCAGCACTAGGCTGCCGACGTCAAATGTACTGGTGGCGCCGGCGATGATTCCGCCCGGACTATAGAACCAGATGTTGCCGCCCGGCGTCGTTGCGCCAAGGTCTAAAAAACTTTCGACAGTGCCGTTGAACTGTACCGGTCTGCCATCGGCGGCTACCGCCGGCAAAATACGGTTCAGAACCGTATAGTTTGTGCCGTTAGACACAAACTGCAGAGTTCTACCGCTGGGTAATATATTAATCGGGTTGTTGACCAGACCATCGGCACCAAAAGTCGGTGCATCCGTGTCAAGCGGTGTCCAGTTTAACACCACTTCGCTCAGCGATATTTGTAGCTGATCCATATTGGTCGTACGCGGACCCGTAAAAACCGCGCCTCCCGTCGGGCTCGTGACACCGGCCTGAAACGCCTGCCCGTCAGCAGGGGTGAAAGCATGTGCCTCGTTCAATCCCGGTATTGGCGCGCCCAACGGTGTTTGCGCCTTTGCCACTTGCGGCGCGGCCGCCAGCAGGACGGCTGCCGCCGCCATAGAACTTCCGGACAGCCACCGCATTTTTTTCCGGCCAGGGCCTGTGGTCGCTTTTGGGCTTCTGCTTTGCGGTCTTGTCGTCATCTTGCTGTCCTCGGTTGAACTGCGGCTATTCTCTGGTCGAACAATGATTTCATCATCTGCGCTTCCACGGCGCGAGCTGGATCGTCAAAGTCAGGAGGGCGCGCGCGCTATCGCGGCGGGTCTGGAAGGCTGCGCGTTTTAGCGGCACGACCGCGGTCAGGTCCAGACTGGCCCGCTGGCCAATGGTCGTACGGAACCCGCCACCTGCGGAATAGAGCTTCTGCGGATCACCCGGACTGTTCTTGTTCCAGACGCCCATCAGATCAAAAAACAGATAAGGTTGTACCGCGATCCCCTCGGGTGAATCGGGCAGCAGGGAGCCGTAGCTGATCTCTGTCTGCAGCCCGTAGCCGCTGTCGCCGATGATCGTTCCGGGATCATAGCCACGGCCTGTTGTATAATTGCCTCCGGATATTTCTTCATAGGAGAACAAGGCATCCGGCGAATATTGCAGTCGTGGTTTTAAGGTCAATGCCAGCAGCGGGGTGGGGCGGTAATCTATTTTTGCCTGTCCCCTGACGACAAATGCTGTCGGGTCGCCATCGGCGCGGGTTGGCAAGACGGTCTGGCCGATGCAGTTGACAAATGCCGGGCCGCAGCCCTCGCTGGCACCCAATATGTCAAGGCCCTGACGGAGTTCCAGCGAGCCGCCGATGCCCCATTTCGGTTCGAAGGCGGAATAGCCGCCCCGTCCCGAAATGCTCCCCGGTTCGATCTGGCTGAAGTCAACGCGGGCATAAGCCACACTCAGACGGTCTTCGTTGGTGCGAGTGCCCAGAATATCGGTCCGCTGGTCGATATAGTCGAGGCCGATTGTCCCGAAGATATTGCGCGACTGTTTGCGGACAAAGGGATAGCTTGCATAAGCGCTGGCAACCAGCGTTTCGGATTTGATCGAAAATCCGCCGGCCAGTTCCGGCTTGGTCCATGCGTAAGTGAAATTGGCACCCAGCTTCAGGCCTTCGCCACCAACGCGGAATTCGTGGCTGGCTTGCAGAACCTGCTGTTCCTTCAAATCAGAGGTCGTGTAGCCGCTGATCACGGTTTCATCACCCATTCCGGTGAGCCCGTTGAACCGGAGCCGGCCAAGTCCGCCAAAGCGGCCGACAGCTTCGGAGCCGAAATTCTGGAAGTTGACGTCGGCGTAGACGGGCGTGCGGATGACGTTGAATTCGCCGACCACTTCTCCCGGCTGTCCGCCGGATTCCGCCGATACCGGCCGAAGCGAAAGCCGTACATCCAGACCCGGAATGTCGCGGGCGAGCAGCAGATAACGGTCTGCTATATTGATGTTGAAAACCGGCTGTGCGGCCAGTTTTTCGATATATTTCTGCAACAGGCCTTTGGATCGTCCGGCATCGCCCCGGACTTGCACCGAGGTCATTCGTGCCATCAGCACGTCGAAGCGGACATTGCCCTGATCAATTGTCTGGGGCGGGACTTGTACGGCGGCCAGATAGCCATTGCTGCGCAATATCGTCGCTGCCCGGTCGCGGATATCGCAGACGACTGAAACCGGAACGTCCTGACCGACATAGTCTGCGTAGGACGATGTCAGCGAACCGGGATCCACTGAAATCAGTCCGGTGAAATCAACGGACTTCAGCGTGAAGCGGACATCGGAGAATTCCGGTCCGGCGAGCGGGCAGGCGGACCGCTCGACTTCGCTGTCAACGGATAGCGTCCGGGACTGGCCTTGGAGTCCTTTGTCCACGACTCCGCGCTGGATTTCTTCCCTGGTCGGTGCCGCGACGGACGATTGGCCCCAGGCAGGCAGGCTTGTTGTCAATATGGCGATACCCGCCGCCATAGCTGTTGTTTGTACTGTTGTGCGCGTGCGCGACATATTAGTCCCCGTTTTTCGATGATCCATGTACGACCCACTGAACCATCTTATCCCCATTCTGCCGTCCAGCCCTCATTCCGGACGGCAGATATTCTTCATAAGCTAACCCTGATCTGCCGGTTCCCCGCTGTTCAGATCAAGTGTTTCAACCAGCAAATCCAGTTGCCCGCTACATCCGTTTTCTATCAACATGGAGGCGGTATCATCGAGGTCGGTAGGCTGGTTTTGCAGCACCACGAAATTCACCTCGACCGATTGTGGAACGTTCGATCCGAGCAGGCGATAGCTCGCACCGTCGGTGACTGGCAGAACATCCTTCGGCCAGGCTTTCAGCGGATTGCCTTTCCGCCATGCGATTTCGGTGACATTGCCTTCCTTCGGTTCGACAATCGAAGCCGTCGCCGACCCTGTGTAGTCGGGCCGCCAGACAACCAGCGCATCCGGATCGGCAACACAGAATTTTCCGCCCTTGGTCACGTCAAGATACCAGAGGTTGGGATTGTTCGGCGTTTCGACCGTGACACTACCGGCAGCGCGAACGGCTCCGGTTCTCGCCCGGCTGCTGCCCCGATTGCTGATAAAGCTCGACAGCCGGCGTGATGCGCTGGTTGCCGACCCTGCGCCCTGTGCAAGCGAAAAGGTTCCCGGACCTTTGAGAACGCGCGTGCCTGACTTGGTCAAAATGGTTACCTGATCTTGAGCCTTCAGCGAGACTTTTGCATCATTCGCCATTTTTTTGCCCGCAGGATAGCTGCTGGCCGAAGGGCCGGTCGAACGGACGACCATATTCTGCGCCATGGCAACCCCGCCAGCGCCGAACAGCAGAAGCGAACCGAGCGCGGCTTTCGCAAGAAGGGGAAGGGCTCCGCCGGATTTTACCGGATCAATCTTATCCAAGTGCATAGCTTTCTCCATTTTTTGTCGTTTGCAGTCGTTTGAGCAAATTGGCGAGACCCTGGTCTTCGCCATTTTCCTTGATCATGACACCCAGTGCCTGAATAGAACCAGTATCACCGATTTCGTGCGCGGCTATGACTGCGGTCACTGCTGCGCGATCTTTCTCTTCCCAGTCGGGGACAGGTTCAAACACATCGACCGGCGTGGATCGACCGCGTAGCGTGATCCGGCCCATTGGCCGAAACCAGTCGAGGCCGGTTCGTTCCATCGCTTCCCGGCTCAGCAGGACTTTGGTCCCCAGGGTCTTGTTGGCAGCTTCCAGGCGTGCCGCGGTATTCATGGCATCCCCGAGAGCGGTATATTGGATACGGCCTTCGCCGCCGAAATTGCCGACGATGGCATCGCCATAATGCATGCCGACCCGGGTTCTGCCAATCGGCGGCACCCCTTCGGGTACATTTTTGCGAAACTCTTCACCGGCCTGATAAAGTGCATAGGCCGCTTTGGCCGCTCGTTCCCCATCATCAGGATAGGCGATGGGAGCGCCCCAGAAGGTGACCAGCGCGTCACCGACAAATTTGTCGATAGTGCCGCCATATTCCAGCGCCACATCGCTCAACCGGTCGAGATAATCGTTCAGCAGGGTTGCTACCATTTCCGGCTCGATCGCGTGGGTCAGCTTGGTAAAGCCTTCGAGATCGGTAAACACCGCGAATATTTTCCGCTTCTCCCCGTGCAACGCCAGTTTCTCGGGATCTTTCAATATCTCGCTTGCAATCGATTTCGGCAGATATTTACCCAGAGCATTCTGCGCAAAGGCCCGCTGTTTGGAATTGATGGTCCGCGCGGCCGAACCGACCGAGGCATAGCCAAGCAACCATCCGACACCCCAGCCAAAGGCAGGCAGGGTCAGCGTATCGGTCCCGATATTTTGCAGCAGGAAAGGAAAAGTGAGAAAGAATACAAATTGGCCGAGCAGTATGAAGGCGACCTTCAGAGCATTGCCGACGATCAGAGCGGAGAGGCCACCGCAAATTGCAACGATTAGCGCCCCCACCCACAAGGCCCAGTTGGCAACCGGGGTCGGCAGATCATCATTGAGCAACTGGGCGAGCATATGCGCATGCACTTCCAGTCCGATCATCTTGCCATCGTCCCCGCTGATGTTGGTCAATCCGCCAACCGGCGTTTCAAACCGGTCGCGATCGATGAAATCGCCGCCGATCAGCACATGTTTGCCCGCGATAAACGAGCCGAGCATGTCCGCAATTTCCGGATCAGCGAAATTCTCGATCGGGAATTTGTCAAATACGGGGACATCGGTCGCCGCCGGCACATGATAGCGGATCGCGCCGCTATTATTGGCAAATTTCGGATTGGGGCCGGTCAGCGCAATGGCCATGAAAGGCGGCGCACCCGGTCTGTGCGGGGTCCATCGGCGCTGGACACCGTCGCTATCGGTTTCCAGCTTTATATCAGTCGGCTGAACATTCTCGCTGCGGGCCTCTTTGAAAAATTGTTGCAGGAACTCATGCTCGGCAAATGCGATTTCGGGATTTTCCTTGGGATCGGCATAAGCAAGGAAAGTCGGCGTTTTCATGTTCTTGAAAGCCGAAATAAGCAGGTCATCGTCATCCTGCGGCATGGTGAACAGAATATCTATGCCGATGGATTTGGGCTTGGCTGCGTCGATCGATTCCAGCGCCTGCGCCAAAATCGTCCGGTCAACCGGTGACCGCTGGCCCGTCAGCTTCAGCGTGTCTTCATTATAGACGATCATCACGATATTTTCGTCTTTTTCCACTTCCGGCGCAAAGACGGAGGCGCGCAAATCATAGAGCGCACGCTCGGCTTCCTGGATCAGAGGCGTCGTCCAGCTGTAACGCGCAACGAGAAGCGCGAGGATCATGAATATTATCGTGGACCCGATACGGATTGGCCCGAGCTGATCGAACAGACGGCGCATGGATTGCAAGACACCTCTGGCACCTTCCTTCACATCGCGATTATTATCAACCGGGTTTGATGGCGTGGCGGTTGCCGTCATTATTTCAGCGCTGCTTTCGTCGCAGCAGCAGCCGTTTCGTTGTTGGCCGCCGCGTCCGTCATGCCGGGCAAGAGTGGCCGGGCACCGTCACCGATCAAGGCGAAGCCCG
>TARA_R110000796_G_scaffold1667_3_pt1 | contig 31625 bp, 28 predicted proteins | sample TARA_R110000796 | Tara Oceans TARA_R110000796 (sample SAMEA4397815) | marine metagenome | biome: Polar Biome; feature: [SRF] surface water layer (ENVO:00010504); material: water (ENVO:00002006), including particulate matter (ENVO:01000060) such as... | depth 5 m
TCAGATGAAAGACTAAAAGAAAACTTTGCACCACTAGCAGGAGCTTTAGATAAAGTAAACCAAATAGGTGGATACGAATTCGATTGGAAAGAAGGAATTGAAGAAATAGTAAGCAAAGAAGGACACGACATTGGAGTTAAAGCACAAGAAGTACAAGCTGTATACCCAGAGTTAGTTCATGAAAGAGACAATGGATATTTGGCAGTTGATTATGTAAAATTAACAGCAGTATTAATAGAAGCAGTTAAAGAATTATCTGCTAAAGTAGATAAGTGTAATTGTAATTAATACACATTAAACGTTATGGGATTAAAAATAAGTTGCGAATTAGAAACAAGTTCTGGACCTACTGATGAACTGTACATACGTATTGATACGTGGAAAATAAACAGGTCTGTAAGTGAAATAAGATTTACTACAACATCTTGGCTAAACAAAAAGTTTGGGAAAGATATGAACAGACAATATACATCAGAGCCTTATAATAATGCTATTGGTCTAGTATCTTCAAAAGTGATTTGCTATGACAATAGTGAGGACGGAGAAGAAAAAGAGATAGTTAATCTCTATAAGTTTCCAATAGCTACTAAAAAGAAAGTTACTATTCCAATTTATGAGGAACAGAGTTTTCAAAAAGAAGTACCTTACATAAGCTTCAATGAAGAAGGAGAAGAGTTAACTCTTTACCGTACCGTAGAAGAAAAGAAAAATGTAAAAGTAGGAGATAAACAAGAAGTAAGAGAGGTAATAGACACCTCAATTATTGATAATTTAACAAAGGTTTCTTATGAACATCTAGCTTCCGAGTTAGGTAAGTTATTTCCTAAAGATAAAATAATAAAAGATTAGACATGGCAGTACACACATACGGAACAACAAACATTTCTTTTAGCTCTTTTGATACATGGGCAAATAATATTAGCTCAGATTCGAATGTAACTATGAATAATGCACTGGCAGCTGCCTCACCGAGCAACAGTAACCCAACTGCTGCAAGTGAGATACGAGACAATAATTGGTTCTATGGATCAATACAGGTATCATCTGGAGGATTTGTAGATGTAGCAGGACCAGGAAGTTATTCTTTAGCAGATCAGACAGGTACAGTAGCATTAAAAAACTGTAATTTAGATGAAGGTAACCTAACACTTACTGCAGACGAAACAGCAGCGTACCCTAAAACTTTTGTTAGATGGAGAGCTGGTGGTTCAGGAGGATCACAAATTCAAACTGGTACTACTCTTACCTTGAATGCAGCAACACAAGCAAGTACTACAGTATTTTACGCAGAATTTACATAATAATTTGTAAATAAGCAGTAAATTTCGTATATTAATGGTTATAATAGTTAAAACAATAGGTTGTGCAAGTACTGTGGGTATTAGAGAACATAAAAACAGTTAAAGAGAAACATCTCTTTTATACTAAGCTTGATAGTTTACTACTATTGAGCTCTGTTTTTTTATATAAGAAGAATCATCCTAATGATACTTGTATATTATACTGCGATAAATCAACAAAAGACTTTCTTAAAACACTTAATGCTTTAGACCTTTGGGATGAAGTAAAAAATCTTGCAATAAATACCTTTATTGACAAGAGTGTATTTTGGGCTTCTAGTAAATTAGAAGTACTAAGGAATATAAAAGAGCCCACTATAGTAATGGATAATGATTTCCTGATATATAAGAACATATCAGAAATGTTAAACGATAAACCTGTCTTTACTCATAAAGAAGACGGAACAATGTACTATCCTACAGCAAACGATCCTTTTATAGCAGAAATATCAGATATGATATCTAGACCTGTACCCCAAGCGATAAATTGTAGCTTTTGTTACTTTCCTGATTATAAATTCGCAAATAGTTATGCTCAATTTAGTCTAGAGATGATGGAGAGATTTACTAAATTAAAAGCTCCAAATTCTACTTTTCTTATTTTTGCTGAGCAACTTACTTTGAGACACCTATTAGATTACCATAGAGTAGAGTATACTACTCTAATGAAACAAGAATGGGTATGCGAAACTAAGGTATTTAGAGCAACAGAGAAAGGTATTATAGCACCTCCTAATCACGAACTATACTTTAAGCACTACTGGATGGATAAGCCTATAATCAGAAAAGATAAGAATACTAAAGAGTATAAAACACTTTATAACATATTAAAAAAACAACCAGAGTTAAACTTAGAACCTTTAAAAGAACTTAAAAATTGATAGGAGTACATGCTTATTGGTCTAACCCTGTACTAACAGGAACGGCAGGACACCATACAAAAGAAAGTATGGAAACATACTCTATGTTTAATTTTGAACTCTTACACTTTATACTATCAGCACTAATGTATAAAAAACATATTGGTGAAATACACTTATATACAGATGATACATTTAAGAGTTACTTAGAAAAATTAGGATATGATATATACTGGGATAAAATAGATACTAGTAAAACTAAACAGTTCAATAAACTAAATATTAACTCAGTTAATAACTGGACTGCCTTTAAAACCTGGTTAATAGGAGAGTTAGAATGTCCATTCGTTCTTTTAGATCATGATAATTTAATATATACCCCTATACCTAATGAACTATGGGATGCTGATGTTAGATTTGCACACTTAGAAGAAATTAATCCCTACTACTACCCTGATAAAGATGAATTAAAAGTAGAAGGATTTAAATATGATGACGATTGGAATTGGAATGATGAAGTATGTAATACAAGCATCTTATACTTTAATAATCCAGAATTTAAAAAGAAATATGCTGATAAAGCAATGCAGTTTGAATTATTAAATAATGTACAAGACCCTCATCTATCTCAGGTACAGTATTTATTTGCTGATCAACGTCTACTAATGATGATGATGAAAACTGAAAATATAAAATGGGGTACCTTTAGTAACCTTAAGTTTCTACCTTTAGAAAAAGAAATTAAAGATTCATGGACTGTTATAGATGATAATCCATTAGTACAGTCAATAGGGTTTGATCATACCTGGTCTTTTAAACACCAACTAAAAGAAGAAACAGTAAACTTTAATAGACATAGTTCTAATAATTTAATACTTTATTTAGAAAGACATAAAAAAATGTTAGAAGATAACTTTCCTCAGTATTTAGATAATTTAAAACCACTATATAATGTTAATTGAAAACTTTAATAAACACATACATCAAATTTGGTTCCAAAAACCAGATAGCAATTACGGAATAGGATGCATAGGAAATAAAGATTATATAGAGTTCTCTAATAGCCATAAAGACTTCTGTGATAAAAAAGGTTGGGGATATACATTATGGAACGAAACTACTGTTCTTACTTTGATAAAGGAACATTTTCCTGAAAGATTAGAAGAATATAAGACAATAACAGGAGTAATTAAAAAAGTAGATTGCGCTAGATTAATGATACTTTATGTTTATGGGGGTTTATATTTAGACATGGATACAGTTATAAAAAGAGATTTAGATGAATTTCTAAACCTTACTACTATAGTAAGAGATGACTACCCTTTCTCCGATTGGCATATAGCACCAGAACTTAAAATACAGAATTCTTATGATATTATTGTAGGTCAAGAAAAGACAGTATACGAGTATCACTACAACAAATACGGTTTAGTTATACCTAAATTAAATAACGCAGTAATTTTTGCTAAAAAAGAATACAGGTTATTTTTAGAGATTTTAGACTTAGGATTTAAAAGAAAAGATAATACCATATTAAATTCTTTTGGGGTACATACTTTTTCATTAAAGCTATATCAAGAAATGAATAAACAAATAAGTGGTATGTTAGATGCAGATGATTATGCAGCAACTTCTAATATACTTACGACCCCTACAGTTTACTTCTACGAAGTAGATACTGACGCTGATTGGTATGAAAAAGGAGGAGGAAACCCAATACATAAGAATAGCCCTAACCAGTATATATTACATTTTTTTGATGGAGATTGGGATGAAAACACTTACGGTGATTTTTTATTGAATGAAGTACCGGGAGAAACATTAGACGCAGCAGGAGGAGATTGGTATGAAGATTAATCTAGTTACAGTAGTCGGGTACAATACCCCCATATTACCACATATGTTAAAGCATTACGAGAATATGGTTGATAAGATATACCTCTGTGTTTATACTGACCATCAGCACATTGGAATTCTTAATGAATTAGAAGAGCTAAATATTAAACCATATAAGGTTGTAGTAGATGATAAATTTAACTGGTATCAAGTTACTAAAATTTATAATGAAGTAAAAAGATCCCGTCCAAACGACTGGTGGATAGTAGCTGATGACGATGAACTACAAATATACCCAGACACAGTTGAAAGTATAGTGAAACACTGTGATAACAAAGGATATGACTTTGTCACAGGAGGGTTCTTAGATAGAATAGGTACTAATGGTACTTTCCCTAAAGTACCGAGAGATACGGATATTCATAAGTTATTTCCTAATGCCGGTTTTTTTAGATATCCAATGTCTGGAGCCTGTCCTAATAAAGTAACTTTAATGAAAGGGTATCAAGATGTAACGGATGGACAACATTACGCTGATTTTAATAACGGTAAAAATAGTTGGGGAAAAAGTCACCCTAAAAGAATGCCTATAGAAGAGTGTTTTACACAGGTACATCATTTTAAGTGGGATTCTACTATATTAGAAAGATTACTATGGTGTTCTAAAATGCAAGATAACTACAAACATTGGTATGAGTATAGAGATATGTATAATGCAATAGCAGATAATGATATGAAATTTAACTTAAAAAAACCGGAGTATTTAGTTGAGGACTTAAGTGAAAGTTCGTATATTGGATACACTACCTACTCTAAATGGAGTACATTAATAAATAAAATAGTTAAGATATGAGTGTAGAAAATTACGAACAACAAAGGTTAATTTTAGAAGAACGTAAAACTAAGGCAACTGAAAAGATTGCTAGATGTTTAGATGCTCTCACTTTATGGTTTGAAGAAATCGATAAAGACGGATGGAACGAAAGAGCCCAGTTTTATTTATCAGAATTTCAAAAATTAGTACCTGAAGAAAATGAGTCAAAAGAAGCATAAGCTTGGTATAATTATTCCTTATAGAGATAGAGCTAACCAGTTATTTGAGTTTAAAAAAGAGATTGATAACCATATAGATTTTGATTATGAGTTAATTGTAGTCGAACAGTTAGGAGATCAAGATTTTAATAGAGGTAAACTACTGAATATAGGCTTTGTTAAGGCAGAGGAATTAGGGTGTGATTATGTAGTATTTCACGACGTTGATATGATACCGGTTAATGTTGACTATTCGTATGTCGATAAACCAGTACATCTTATTACGGACTTAGTACTACCTGAAGGAACAGCCAGAACTATGTTTGATGAGTACTTTGGGGGTGTTACTTTATTCCCATCAAATATTTTTAAACAAATAAACGGTTACTCCAATGAATATTGGGGATGGGGATTCGAAGATGACGATTTACTGCTTAGATGCCAAGAAAATTATATTAAATTAGACGAAAAGAAAGTCCTACAAAAAGGTAGGGAAGGAGTAGCATTAGAATTTAACGGTAAAGATTCTTTCGTTAAATGTCCTAACATAATTAACTCTTATAGAAACTTTACTATATTCTGTTCATTCACTATTAATAAACTAACCATACAGGATTACGAGATTACAGATGAAATGTCAGTATTTTCTATACCGGGGTTTGATACTGCATTAAATTATAATTCTTTTAGAGATTTTGTATTTCAATTTTGGAAGAAGGACCTAAGTTCCATATCTATACCGTCAGATAAATTCCCTGAAGGAGCATATAACGTAGCAATAACCATAGATAATATGGCATCTAACTCTAAAGATGAATACGGTAAATATGTGCCCGATATTAAAATGTTTATTAATGGTGAATATGTTGATCATAGCTTTTTTGATAAAATACTACCCCTACAGGAACAAGACTTCCTCTACTTAGGAGTAGGCAATCCAGAAAGAGACGCTAAACAGAACTGGTTTAACGGTAGTATAAGTAGTTTTGCTGTCTATAATGAAGTATTAGAGGATACCCTATGTAAACAGATAACCGCTAATATTAATAATAGTTTATTTAAATTTAAAGATTCAGAATTCCTTAGATTATACTATGATATGAAATTTTTAGATGAAAATAGAGTTATTGATTTAACCGGAAACGGGAATGATGGATATGCTAGTAATATATACCAAGTACCTACACAACTTAGTACTGAAACCTCTATACCTATACCCTGTAGAAAAGATGGAAAGTTTAAAGTACTACCTCATAGTGAAAACGGATATAAAGACGGTTATTGGGTAAGTTGGAATAGTAGAAAAAATCAAATAAACTACTATACGAAGTTCTACAATGATAGATCTAAATACAGAGAAGATGGAATATCTACACTTCCTAATAATTATAAAATTAGAGATGAATTTACTATTAATAATTTTCACCATTTAGAAGTACAATTATGAGTCATAAATTAGGAGTTTGTGTTCCTTATAGGAACAGAGAATTACATATGCATGAGTTTATACCTAAGATAGGTAAGTACCTAAAAGCTCAAAGCATAGACTTTCAGATATACATAGTTCATCAAGTTGATGATAAACTATTTAATAGAGGTGCTACTAAAAATATAGGAGCTAAGCATGCATTTGAAGATGGATGTGATTATGTTGTATGGCATGATATCGATATGATCCCGGAAGATGATGGAGGAGCCGATTATTCTTATCCTGAAGGAGGTCCTAGACATATAGCTACTAAGATACAGCAAATGAATTACGAACTAAAGTACCATGAGTATTTTGGAGGAGCAGTACTGTTTACAAAAGAACATGTTGAAGCAACTAATGGATACTCTAATGATTACTGGGACTGGGGGATGGAAGATGATGATCTATTTTGGAGATGTCATCTAGAAGGTCTAACTAACGATACCTACTTACCGGGTACCCTAAAAGACCAGAAATACCTACACTTCAATGGACAAAATTCATATGCTAAAATACCTTACCAGAGAGATTTTAAAGCCCTAACACAAAGATCTCATACTATATCAGCATTAGTTAGATGTTACCAACAGCCGGATAAAAACTCAGTATTTTTGATCGGTGATAATAAAAGAAAGTATGTTGAATACCCAATTATTAGGCTACCAGGCTATGACTATGGACTATCGTTTAATAACTCTAAAGCATTATCTTTTACTTTTTGGAATGTATTTAACAAACATAATTACATGTGGTTAAAAAGGTACGATAAACAGTGGAGTTGGATAACCGCAGTTATTAGCGAGGAAAATCATTTGGCTCATCTCTATCTAAACGGTACTGAAATTGATTCTAAAGTAGGATTAGGCAGTCCATCACCATTAAGATTCGATGGTAAGTTAAAAAACTACAGTAGTAATGATTACTATCTAGGAATGTCCCCCTCTGAACCTGATGAAAGTACATTTAAGTATTTTAAAGGTGATATAGCATTAGTACGTGGATGGAATAGAGCATTATCTCCTAAAGAAGTAAAAAACCTACATAAAACAACACCAGATGAAGGCTTTGTATTAGATGTTAATTTTAATAATGAAAAAAGTCAGGTAAATACATTTAATACTGAAACTAAACAAGAGGATATAAGAATACCAAATTCTATTATACCACATAGAGTAGAAGGTAGAATGAGGTGTTTACCGCATCCTGATGAAGGTTTAGTAGACGGTAAATTTGTAAAAGGTGAAACTACTGCACGTAATGAAAGAAGATACGTATTAGAAATGCAGAAAGGTTCATGGTCTTATAAAGAAGACGGTATAAAACAACTAAAATATGAACTAGTAGAAGAAAAGCAATTAACACCATGGGCTAAAATGCTAAATATTAAACTATGAATCCAGCTGAAGTAAAGAAAAAATTAGACAAGGTTGGGTGTGGTTTCTGTTTAGCTAAATGGACTCAAGTAACTATGCACCTTGGCACCGGTATGACTCACTCTTGTCACCACCCTTCTCCTCATAAAATCCCTTTAGCTGAACTTAAACGTAATCCATCAGCACTACACAATACACGGCATAAAAAAGCACGAAGAAAGGAAATGCTTGAAGGTAAACGACCTGATGAATGTAACTATTGCTGGAACGTAGAAGACAACTCTAATTCTTTTTCAGATAGAGTATTTAAGTCAACTGAACCCTGGTCTATTAACGACTTTCAAAAAATTAAAGATAGTGATTGGAGAGAAGATTTTAATCCTAGATACGTAGAAGTTTCTTTCGGTAATGCCTGTAACTTTGCTTGTGCTTATTGCGGACCTCAGTACTCATCTAAATGGGTAGAGGAAATAACAAAGCATGGTGGGTATCCTACAGAATATAATTTTAACTCTATTGATGATATAAAGGCTAGAGATCAAATGCCGTATAAACAGTCAGAACATAACCCATATGTTGATGCTTTCTGGGAATGGTGGCCCAGTCTATACCCAGACCTACATACCTTTAGAATGACAGGAGGTGAACCTCTCATGTCAAAGGACGTATTCAAAGTATTAGAGTATATTAGAGATAATCCTACTATTAACCCTAATTTATCTCTTTCTATAAATACAAATTTAGGAGTACCAGATAAGTTGGTAGATAGGTTTATAGAGATAGCTAAAGATTTATGTGATAATAATAAAGTAAGAGAGTTAATTGTGTTTACATCTGTTGAAGCAACCGGAGCACAAGCTGAGTATTCTAGATTTGGTTTAAAGTATGAGAAATTTTGGTCTAACGTAGATAAGGTACTCACTAAGTTACCTAAAGTTACAATTAATATTATGGCCACATATAATGCCTTATCAGTTTTTAGCTACAGTGACCTAATAGACAGGGTATTTGAATATAAAAAGAAATATGCTAACGGAGAAAGATACTGGGTATCAGCCTTACAGTTAGATACCTCCTACTTAAGATGGCCAACTCACCTATCAGTTAAAATACTAGAACCAAAACATAAGGAATTAATTTTGGACTCTGCAAAAAAAGCACTATATTACGGTATAAAAGAGTTTACATCTGATAACTATGGATTTTCAAATGTTGAAATACAAAAGATTAAAAGGTTATATGACTACGCAAAAGGTGGAACTAGTTTTGATGTGCTAAAATATAGAAAAGACTTTGTAAAGTTTGTAGATGAATATGATAAGAGAAGAGGGACTAAGTTTTTAGAGACTTTCCCACAATTAGAAGAAATGTATGTTGAAAATAAGTAGAGGTAATCCCTGGTTATTCTGGCCAAGTAGTATATGTGAGACTTTTCCTGAAAACCCAAGTAACCTATTACTTACCGGTGATAAAGAATTTTCATTTACTATAGACTTTACAATGCAAGAAGATAGTATTGATCATAAAACTATCTTTGCTTTATTACCCAACTATTCAGGATTAGACGTATACGAAGATAAAGCAATCTTTACAGTAACATATGAAGATGAAGTAATTTATTACGACATAGGAGATAGTATTAAACCTTTTGAAAGAACAACATTAACCTTTCAGCACTTGCCGAAAGTAAAATTAACAGTATTTATAAATAACAAAGTAGTTGTAGAGCAGGATTTACTAAGTAAAACGCTAGGGTCATCAGAAGCACCGCATATAGTTTTTGGAGCGGGAAACTTTCCTAAAAATGATTTTAACCTTAACTACCTAAATTTAGATTTGCATAATTTTAACATTAAACATAAAGACAAAATTATTACTAATCATAATTTTAAACAACAAGTATTCGATAAGTTTGTAGATACTACAGATAATCTAAATTTCATACACAAGTTATAATGGGAGTATTTGCAAAGAGAGAAGACGAAACGTTTCAAGAATACAGAGATAGAGCAATAGATAAGCTCTCTCCTTCATTTTGCGGAGCTAAATGGTATAATGCTACAATTTGGTTAGGCAACGGTCAGACAACGTCGTGTCATCACCCACCAGCTCATAAGATACCTTTAGATGAATTAAAATTTAGCTATAAAGCACTGCATAATACAAAGTATAAGAAAGCTGTGCGTAAGCAGATGATGGAAGGGATTAGACCTAAGGAGTGTGAGTACTGCTGGAAGATAGAAGATCTCGGAAAAGATAAAGTCTCCGATAGGGTTTATAAATCTGTCATATATACTGATGAAGAGCTAAAAGATGCGAAAGAAACAATGGGTTACACTGAGGATGTGGATCTCAAAACGTTAGAGATAGCATTTGATGCTAATTGTAACTTTGCTTGCTCTTATTGCAACTCTTCTTTTTCAACTACATGGCAGAAAGATATTAAAGTCAACGGCCCTTACCAGAACTTAGTATCCGATGGAGCAGCAGCATTCCAACATGATGGTTCTCATGCTATGCCTTACGGTAGAAAAAATAAAGATAATCCATATGTAGAAGCTTTCTGGAAATGGTGGGAAGCTGAACTTCAATTTAGTTTAAGAGAATTGAGAGTAACAGGAGGAGAACCCTCAATGTCTCCAGATTTTTGGAAACTGATGGAATGGTGGAAAAAGCATCCTGAATGTAAAGTCCCATTTGCTGTAAACTCTAATTTAGGGCAAAAGAAACAATTATTAGATGCTTTAATTGAATCTTCTCATAGTTTTAAAGATTTCTCTATCTATACTTCTAATGAAGCTATTGGTATTCAAGCAGAGTATATTAGATATGGATTAATATGGGATGTTTGGTTAAAGAATATGTATAGAGTAAATGAAGAAGGAAATATAAAATCTGTAAACGTAATGATGACAATCAACAGTTTATGCTTATTCTCTATTACAGAGTTCATGGATGAAATGTTAAAATTGAAAAAGAAGTTTGGTCATCAAGCTGCTGTTATGTCATTTAATATTTTACGTTTTCCATCCTTCCAATCTATAGTAACATTACCCACTAATATTAGGATGGAAAGAGCTACTCATATAGAAGCATGGTTGGAGAAAAATTGGAACGACGGTAAGAATGGATTTATGGATTATGAAAGAGATGGTTTACTACGTCTTATAGACTACATCAAAAAAGTAGATACTGGACATGAATTTACATCTTCTTTAGAGTCTAGAGTAAGAGATTTTAGATCTTTCTATCAACAGTACGACAAAAGGAGAGGTAAGAACTTCTTAGAAGCATTTCCTGAATTGAATAGCTGGTATTTAGGTTTACCTGAAACAAATCTTACACCACTAGTTAAATTAGTAGACGGTGACGATGCTAAATCTAATAAGTATGTAGATGGAGTATTACAGCAAGCTAAAGATGAAGGCTGGGTACTTAATCCTCAATGGGCTAACCCAGGATCAGAAGGTTATATTGAACCCGATAACCAACAACAGGACGATATGATTGACTTAGTTGAACAGCTAAAAAATGATCAATCAACTACTCACGCAGGGAGTCAAGTAAAGAAATTAAAATGAGTTTTGAATTTCCTATAAAAACAGCAACTGCTTGCCAATATAAATGGACATGGAGTACAGTCTTTCTGTCTACCGGTACATCTTCATCTTGCCATAGGTGCAAAGGATGGGATGTATCAGATATGATGGATGATTTTCATAACCACCCAGGTAAGATATCAGATCGAGAAAAAATGTTGAAAGGAGAAAGACCTGGTAACGGATGTGAGTACTGTTTTAAAATTGAAGACGCTGGAGGAGTTAGCGAACGTACTGGTTTTATAAATAAAACTGATCAAATGCCTCCTGAAATAGAAAAAGTTGAAATTGGTTCTCCCTATCCAACAAGTGTAACACCTAGGATATTAGAGGTGTACTTTAATAATTTATGCAATCAAAAATGTGTTTACTGTTCTCCCTACTTTAGTTCGCTAATACAACAGGAAGTAGATAAGTTTGGACCTTTATCTGATGAATACCACCTTGACGGTTTTGAAGAGAAACCGGGATATGAAGACAGGAAAGAAAAATTTTGGCAATGGATGGAAAAACATTCACAGAACCTATATCAATTTCATATATTAGGAGGAGAGCCAATGTATATTCCTGAGTTCGAAGAAACATTAGAGTTTTTTAAAACTAAAAAACACCCTAATATGAATTTTAAAATATTTTCTAATTTAAAATATCCAACCAAAAAGTTTATAAAGAAAATAGCATTAATTCAAGAACTTATAGATTCAGGATACCTAAAGTCATTCCAAGTAGTTTGTAGTATCGACAATTGGGGACCTCAAGCAGAGTTTGCTAGACATGGTATGAAATTAAAACAATGGGAAGCAAATTTTAATCATCTATTACTTAAAACTGATACAATATTAAATATTCATTCAACTATCTCACCTGTCACTCTACCCACTATGGCTGATCTATATAGAAAAGTTATTGAATGGGGTAAAGTAAAAGATATTGAATTCGGTTGGAATACAATAGCTCATCCAAGATTTATGGCACCAGAGATATTAGGTCATCACGCTGCTCCCTACTTTGATGAATTATTGAGCGTAGTACCAGATAAAAACGACTGGCATGAAGTATTAAACGGATTTAAAACTCAAGTTGTAAATCATAAAGTAGATAACGAAAGAATATTAAAATTAACAAACTATTTAGATAGTATAGACAAAAGAAGAGATACTGATTGGAAATCACTTTACCCTTACTTAAATGAAATTAAAACCGACTGAAGGAAATAAGACCTTTTGTATTGCCCCGTGGTCTCATACATATCTTTCACCTCAAAGTGAACGAAGGTTATGTTGTGCTTCTAGAGAAAAAGCAAACTGGGCAACACAGTACTTAGATTTAGAAGATGCTGAAAAAGACTCTTCTTACAATCCTGGTACATTAGAGGACCACTGGAATTCTGATTATATGAAAGGTATAAGAAGAGATTTAATGGCCGGCAAAGAGATACCACAGTGTCAGGTATGTAACGGACAGTTACTAAACGTATCTATTTACAGAGATTACTTTAATAAGACTCTATTTCCGAACAAGATAGATGAAGCATTTGAGAAGACTAGAGACGATGGTCATACTGAAATGAAACCTGTATCATTTGATTACAGAATTAAAAACTTATGTAACTTTAAATGTAGAATGTGTGGTGATCAGTTATCATCATCTTGGGAAGCAGAGAGACGTATGATGGGTGATTATGATCAAGAAGAAAATACGGATTTTTGGGCTCAAAAGAAAAACAAACCTGCAATTGAAACCTTTCAACGTGATGTAGCTGAAGCTGAGTTATGGAAAGCAGTCAAAGATGGCACTATAGAAGAAATATACTGGGTAGGCGGAGAGCCTTTGATGTGGGAAATACATTGGGAGATCATGCAGTACTTAATTGATAATGACTTAGCTAAGAACGTTTGGATAAGGTACAATAGTAATTTCTCCAGAGCAAAATATAAACATTGGGACCTAAAAAATATGTTACCGCATTTTAAGATGGTACAAATGTGCGCTTCTATAGACGGAACTGGTGATATAGTAGAATACGTTAGACATGGTATAAAGTGGGATAGTTGGATAGCTAACTTTAAAGACTATTTATTTTTAAATAAACAATTCGGGCAGTACGGGATAGCTTTTGACCTAACCATTACCACTCCCGGGCTGTTTAGCTTAAAAGAACTATTTGATCTTAGCTTAGAATTAGACGTGCATACATTAATTAAAACAACATTTGCTTTTGACAGCAGTATAATGATGTGTCCTCAAGTTTTACCAAGAGATTTATTTGATGAAGTAATTGATGATGTACTAGAGTACATAAGACCTAAGATTTTAGATAATCCTAAATATGAATATTGGATAACTTGCTTAGAAGACCTAAAAAAGAGACAGGTATTCTCAGAACAATACCCCAATTGGAAAGATGGATTAAAATTAGGTAAGGAAAGATTAGCAAAAACAGATAAGTTCCGCAGAAACGAAAATGTTTTAGAGAACATATATTTAAACAATAATAAAAAAGTATATAACTGGTGGAAGAGCAATTTAATATAGCTAAACAATACGAAAAGAAGTCGTTCTGTGTATTACCGTGGATTCATCTTGCTACTCATCCTATCGGTACAGTAACACCATGTTGTGTAACTGAGATGAAAAACGGTGCCTCAACTGCTGCTCAAGAAGACGATGACAGAGCTCATTTGTTTATGACTAAAGATAGTCTAGACTCTATTGCTAATTCTAAAAAATTTAGAACGATAAGAAAAGAAATGATGGAAGGTAAAACACCTTCTGTTTGTCAAAAATGTTATAAATATGAACAAGGCGGAGTTGAATCTAAACGTATAGAATCTAATAAACTATTTGAAAAATATATAGAACAATGTTTTCCTAATACAAACCCAGACGGCACTTTAAAAAAGGTAAATTATAACTATATAGAGTTAAGACTAGGTACGGTTTGTAATTTAAAGTGTACTACTTGTAACCCTTTTTCATCTAATAGGTGGCATCAAGATATAAAGTTCTATAAAGGTACCGAATTTGAAAAAGATTATTTTAAAAATGATATTAAAACTGAGTGGTTTAGAGATTATAACTTTTATGATGAACTTTATTCTAAATGTAGAGATATACAAGAGATATGGATCAATGGCGGTGAACCTACACTAATAAAAGAACACGGATACTTTCTACAAAAATTTATAGACGATGGTTCCTGTAAAAATATAGACTTACACTACAGTCTAAATTGTACACAAATGCCTGACCATTTTATAGAACTATGGAAAAACTTTAGAAAAGTACGACTGCAGTTATCTATTGATGATTTAAGAGAAAGAAACTACTATGTGAGGTACCCTTCTGATTGGGATACCATTATGAAGTACTACCATAAGATACTAAAATACAGAGATGTTTTTAGATTAGAAGTATGCCAAACAGTAAGCGCGTTAAACGTATTTAATATAGATACCTTTAAAAAATGGACCTTGGATGATAATATGGTAGTATCTCATAACTACGTACACTACCCGGACCACCTTCATGTAAGCTTAATACCAGAGACAATGAAACACCATATATTGGATAATATTCAGTATATGAGAGATGATGAAGTTAAAAGATTAAAAATAGAGCTGTTTAGAGAGCATACTGAAAAAGATGTTCAAAGGTTTCACAGCTTCATTAAATTAAATGACAGAGGTAGAAAACTAAAGATACATGATTATCTTCCAGAATTCGATGGTGTAATCTACGATTATAGCTGTAAGTACCCATATGCTCATTTAGCAAATAATCCAAACGGTTCTGTTAAACCTTGTTGTTGGTACTCTGAAAATATAAAAAAGAGTAATGGTGAAGATTACTTTATACAAAAAGATGGTATAGAGGAAATATTCACCAGTGACTATATGAAAGAACTCAGAACTAAATTTGAGCAAGGCAAGAAACCTATACAATGTAATCAATGTTGGGAGAATGAAGAGTTAGGTTTAGAGAGTAAACGACAAATATACAACAAAACCTTTACTCACCCTCTAGAAAAAGACCCTAAATATCCTCTAGAATACCAACTTATATTAAATAATTCATGTAATTTAAGATGTAGGATGTGTAACCCAGAGTATAGCTCATCCTGGTTGAAAGAAATAAAGGGGTATACTCCTGCTGAAAAAGATATGAATGTAAAGAAGTATCCTGCATTTCCTTATAAACAACCTAGTAGCCTAGGAAGTTTACTAATGGAGGATATTGAAAAATGGTCTCCATATGTTAGATCACTAGAGGCTTTAGGGGGAGAGCCACTTTACAGCAATGCATGGTATAAACTTATTAACTACCTTATTGATAATGACTATGCAAAAAATATTGATTTAGCTATCGTAACAAACGGTACTTTTTACAGTGATGAGGTAATGAATAAGCTTCTAACCAACTTTAATTCAATTACTATGAGTTTAAGTATAGATGGTATGGAAGATATATTTGAATATCTTAGGTCTAACGCTAAATGGAATGAAGTAAGAGATAATATTGAATCATATAAGAAATTACTAACTAATAAGAAATTACAATTAAACTTTACGTATACAGTATCCTGGTTTAATGTCTCTCAAATTAGTGAGTTTATAAAATTTGTAGGTGGATTAGACACTAACATGAATGTGTTTCTAAATAAGTTAAATTTTCCTCAATGGATGTCATTACCAGCTGCACCTCCTCAATTAAAACCTAAGATTTTAGAGTCTCTAGAAAGTTTAAAACTGGAATATATAAGTGACTCAAAAATGGGTTTTGAAACTGATGGATTAATCAACTTCCTAAACTTAGATCCACCAACACCGGAACAATACACAGATTTTGGCGTTGAAATCGGAGTGTATGATAAATATAGGGATATCAAAACTGTTGATATAGTAAAGTATATTGATAACAAAGCGGTAGATGATTATTTAAATACCTTTTATACTAGCTAATGGATTTAAAAGACTATATATGTACTAATCCTTTTATATATACAGAAATTACTGTAGATACACAACATATGTGCTGTAATGAATGGATGCCTTTAAACATTAAAACAAAAGGTGATTTACACGACAATTGGAATAGTGATAAAGCAATAGAGGCTAGGGAGTCTATGCTAGACGGATCTTTTAGATACTGTTCTACAGATAAATGTCCACATTTAAATAATGTAGTCCATAATGATAGACCCTCTGGTCCAGTAACAAGAAGAACTGATGATTTAGTAAAAAAATTAATAGATCAAGAATTACCTACTTCTATGAAAGTAGTATTTGATAGTGCTTGTAATTTAGCCTGTCCTTCCTGTAGAATAAATTTTATTAGAAATGAAGACTACATAACTAATAAATCTAGAAAAATTTTACAAGATGTAGAAAAGTACTACGGTAAATCATTAGAATTTATTTCAATGTCTGGGTACGGCGATCCTTTTTATAGTGAAGCACTATTTGAATGGTTATGTAATTTTTCAACTAGTACTTACCCTAATATGGCTAACATACACATGCACACAAATGCAATGTTATGGAATGAAAACAATTGGAATAAAATAAAATCAGCACATCCATTTATAAAATCTACAGAAATATCTATAGATGCTTCTAAACCTGAAACATATCATAAAGTTAGAAAGGGAGGTAAATGGAATTTACTTTTAAAAAATTTAAAATTCATTAACTCTTTAGATCAAGTTAATGATATAATTCTATCTTTTGTTATTCAAGATGATAATTACGAAGAAATAGTACCTTTCTACAAATTAATGAATAGTATATTTGATAAAGAGAGAAATTTATCTTTTCAATATTATAAAATTTTAGATTGGGGAATCTTATCCAAAGATGAATTTAAAGAAAAAGCAGTTTGGAATACCAATCACCCAAATTACGGTAAGTTAGTAGAGCAGATAAAACTACTAGATTCTTTTAATGATAATAGAATAATACATAGTTTGCATGGAATATAATAAAGAGTTACTCAAGAATTCAAAAACATTTTGCTTAGCTCCATGGTTATCAATACATACATGGCCAGACGGTAAAACATACCCCTGCTGTATATGGGATTCAAATGATCCTGTAGGTAATGTAAATAATGAAACCTTAGATGAAATATGGAATAACGAAAGAATGAAACAAACCAGAGCTGGAATGCTAAAGGGTGAAAAGATAAGTTCCTGCAAAAGGTGTTACCACCTAGAAGAAACAGGTGATAGCTCGTACAGGAAAAGAATAAACTATGAACATCAGGATAAAATACACTACGTAGATAACACAAATAAAGATGGTACACTAAGTATAATGAACTTACATTTATGGGATGTTCGTATATCTAACTTCTGTAACTTTAAATGTAGAAGCTGCGGTTTAGGATTAAGTTCTTCTTGGTTTTCAGATACCGTTGCATTAGGTAAGCAGGCAGATAAAGCTTTAATAAATATAAATGATAAAGCTTCATTTATGGATATGTTAAATCCCCATTATGACTGTGTTAATGAAATCTATTTTGCCGGTGGCGAACCTCTAGTAATGCCAGAACACTATCAAATACTAGATAAGTTAATTGAATTAGATAGAACTGATGTCAATATAAGATATTCTACGAATTTTTCTAAAATGACGTTTAAAAAGAAGCATATCTTTGATTATTGGGAAAAATTTCCTAACTTAGAGTTATATATCAGTATAGACGGTGTAGGTAAGATAGGTGAGTACGTAAGAAAAGGGTATGATGATACGTTATTTGAAAGTAACGTAAAGGAGTATCAAAACTCTAATATAAAAGCTACAGATTATGCTTATGCTATTACATACGGTACATTAAACTACTTACACTTGTTTGATATGGTATTAGATTTTATAGAAAGAGATTTTATTGATAAAGATGCATTTAAAGGCAGCAGGACGTTATTTTTTAGCCCTATAGACTACCCAACTTATTACGACTCTGTCTACTTGCCGGATAGATTTAAAGAATCCTTTAAAAAGAGGTTAGATAAGTTTGAAAATGAATTAACTAAAACTGGTGTAAGTGACTTTATACTAGGAGACATTATAAGAAAATTAGATATAGTTTATAAAAGAAGTATTACAAAAGATTTTGATTTAGATCAAATGAAGGAATGTAAAGCTATGACTGATAAATTAGATACTATAAGAAAAGAAAAATTTAACGATGTATTCGACTACTATCAATCCTCAGACGACTTCATCATTAATTAAAATACTAATAACATGAACTCAAAATTTTGGATATTCGGAGATTCATTCTCTGCAAAGTGGAATACAGAAAAAGGCAAGTGGGCATTCCCTGCACAGAACGAGTATATTGAAAGAGAAAAGCAAGACGGTATAAACTACATTGGTGATCTAGAATACTGGTTAAATAAAAGTTTAAATAAAGCTGATCTCTCCTTCACGTATAATAACTATGCTAGAGGAGGAATGAGTACTGAGACTATATTAGGGGAAGTAGACAAATGTTATAATAAAATGCATAAAGGAGATGTAGTACTCTTACAGTTATCAATACAAAGTAGAGTAAGAACCGTAACTAAGCACCTGTCTGATAGTATTGATGTCAATTTTCCAAATGATCCTCAAGATCAAGACATGGAACTATATAAAGAATTAATGGAACCATTTTTATTCTTCGATTTTGATTACCTAGAAAAAAAAGCAGTTGAACAAACTACCGAAATATTTAAGGACGCATTAGAACAAAAAGTACTTGTCTACAAAAAAGCATTTGAAAATACTGGAATCACAGCAGTAATCACATCATTAGACTATAAAATGCGTCTTAGATTTGACCTACCGATGATGTACTTCGGTGCTGAATGTAAAAAGATAAACCAAAAATACTCAGAAATTAAAGATAATCATCCTACATATGAATCTAATAAAATGATGAGTGAAAAGATTTCTAAATTAGTTATTAATCGATACAAAACTTAAGTTTAGATGGATATTAAAGACTTTATAACTAAAAATAATAGATTTATCATCGAAGGTACTCCGTACTCTGAATTTACAGCTAAACCTCTAGGCATACCTAACTCTAAAGGTATAGTAAGAAAAATTAAACGTAAAGACACAAAACAGCATCCAGGTAAACTTGTATACGAATTTAAAATTAACTTCAATAGTGACGGCTTAAGAAATACACCTATAAACTCATTAGGCAGGAGTAAACATGCAATATTTTTTGGAGATTCACAGATTATTGGAGAAGGAGTTAATGATAACGAGACCATTCCTTACTACTTTTCTAATATAAACAAAGACTATACCCCTTACAACTACGGATTTTTTGGTAATAGTTTACCAGAAGCATTAAACATAGTAAAAAGTGTTGAATTCCAAAGTAAGTTTAGAAATAAAACAGGAGAAGTTATATATACTTATAGAGATGATATTAATACCTATTGTGGCAACATTGATGATACTAAAAAACAGATAGTTCTAATAAAAAAGATTAATCACTTATTAAGGAATATTTCTAAACAGCTTAATTTTACCGTAGTACTATTACCGTTAAGTTTTTCATCAAGGTCATTATATAAACAACTAATTGATAACTGTATTAATGTAGTTAACTTATTTTTTATTGATACTGGATTTTTAACAAATGATAAATGTAGATTTTTAGACGGCGGTCATACTCCTATAACAAACCATATAATAGCTAAATATATAGGTAGGTATATACACACAGGATACCATCCATATGATTATTTATCGACCGATAATTTTAAAGATTATGCCGAATTAGGAGATAAAATAGCAAAGCAATGCTTCTTCTTACCAACCTTACAAGATGCACCAGAAGATGATATAGGAGTTATTATTAAATCAACAACGAAAAGGTATACCGGTATCAAAAACGATGATTCATTCTATCTAAAATTAGGAATAGACAAGCACTATGAAAAAATGTCACTTATAAACAGTTTAAGAGATCAAAATATAATAGATGACTCAATAGGTTCAAGTTTTTTGAGCGGTACTTTAAAATTAAATAAAACTAAAATTTACGATAATCCCCTCTTTAGTAAACTAGGGGAAGACTACAAAAAGATCTTCACTGAAATGTACATAAATAGTATTAATGAAGTATCAAATTAAATAACTTAAATTAATAAACAATGCCTGATTTTATAGTAAGTAAACCAATAATAGCACAAATCAAACAATTACAGATAGACCAAGGAAAATTACAACAAGATTTCGGTAACCTATACATACAGGAAATTACACTAAAAGAAAGAAAAGAACAAGCTGAAAATATACACAAGCACTTAAAGAAAAAAGAGGTGGAATTAGCAGAATTACTAGAATCGACTTATGGTAAAGGACAGTTAGATTTAGAGAATGGAAAATATAATACTATTAAGTAACTTTTACGCTAATTAAAACATATTTATATTAGTAAAAGAGTCATTAGTTATTTTAGGCTGTTTTCGATATATAGACGATATTTATAATAGACTCATAATTTTAACATACAAAACATGGCAGAAGCATTAATCTCACCAGGTGTACTAGCACGCGAAAACGATGTATCATTTATCGCACCATCTCCAGTAGAAGCTGGAGCAGCGTTCATCGGTCCATCGGTAAAAGGACCCGTAGAAGTTCCTACACTTGTAACATCTTACGGTCAATACCAAAGACTTTTTGGTACGACTCTTAAATCTGGCTCTAATAACTACGAATACCTTACTTCAATTGCAGTTAAATCTTATTTTAACCAAGGCGGTAACACAGCGTTAATTACTAGAGTAGTAACTGGTTCATTTACATCAGCAACCAATACTACTGTAACAGCACAGACAGCATCAATTACTAACCCTTTTACCTTAAGTACTCTAGGTAGAGGTACAATTTATAATGCAGAAGCAGGCGCAGGAACAATTCACCAAAATAGTGATGGTTCATTAGTAACTGGTTCAGCTGACAACCTAAGATGGGAAGTATCTAACGTTAATACTAATACAGGTGAATTTAGCCTTATTATTAGACGTGGAGACGATAATACAAAAAATAAAATTATACTAGAAACTTTTAATAACGTTTCTTTAGACCCGAATTCTTCTAATTACATTGAAAGACAAATTGGTAACCAGACACTATCTAAGACAACAGATGGAGACGGTGCTACTTATGTAATATCATCAGGAGAATATGTTAAAAGATCAAATTATATTAGAGTCGCTTCTGTAGCAAACAAAACAATAGATTACTTAGGTAATGACGGACTAACAGTAGGAGTAGCAGCAAATGGTATTTCTTATTCAGGGTCACTACCAGCTGTATCTTCTGGTTCTTTCTTCGGAGCAACTGGTTTAGAAGCTTCTTCACATAGAGCAATGAAATTTAATGGAGATATAACTAATCTAGATACTCAAGGATTAACAGGTGCTAACTATACAGATGCTATTTCAATATTAAACAATAAAGACGAATACGTATTTAACGTTATATCAGCACCAGGTTTAATATATGACTTCGCTACTCACAAAGCACCGATTGATTCTATTATCTCTTTAGCAGAGACAAGAGGAGATTGTATCGCAGTAATAGATGTAGAGCAATATGGAGCAACAGTATCCAATGCAACAGCAGCAGCAAATACAATTAATAGTTCGTATGCAGCTACGTACTGGCCTTGGTTACAGACTCAATCTGAGTCTGGTAGAAACGTATGGATACCTGCTTCGACAGTTATTCCAGGAGTATATGCCTTTACAGATGGAGCAGCAGCACCTTGGTTCGCACCAGCAGGTCTTACTAGAGGAGGTATTGGAAATGTTATACAAGCAGAAAGAAAGTTAACGAGAACTCAAAGAGATACTCTTTATACAAATAACATTAACCCAATTGCAACGTTCCCAGGATCTGGTATTTCAGTATTCGGTCAAAAGACCTTACAAAAGAAAAAATCAGCTCTTGATAGAGTAAACGTGAGAAGACTATTAATTTCACTTAAGAAATTTGTAGGAGATGTTTCTAAAACTTTAATATTCGAACAGAATACTATCCAAACTAGAAACGCTTTCTTATCGCAAGTTAATCCTTACTTAGAATCAGTAGTACAAAGACAAGGTCTTTACGCTTTCAGAGTAGTAATGGATGACACAAACAACACTGCAGACGTAGTTGACAGAAACCAATTAGTAGGTCAGATATTTATCCAACCAGCTAAGACAGTAGAATACATCGTACTTGACTTTACAGTTGAGCCAGGTGGAGCAACTTTTGCAGGATAATTTAAAACGTGAATATTTATAATAAACGAAAATAAAATGGCAGTATTAGATCCAAACGAAATAATGTTTAAAGCCTTTGAACCTAAGGTACAGAATAGGTTTGTCATGTATGTAGACGGAATTCCATCTTTCATGATAAAATCTGTAACTGCACCTTCATTTGAGGATGAAGAGGTGAAGCTTGATCATATCAACACATATAGAAAAATCCGAGGAAAAAGATCTTGGAATAACATGGACATGACATTATATGATCCTATAACACCTTCTGGAGCACAAGCAGTAATGGACTGGGCTCGTTTATCCTATGAATCCGTAACAGGTAGAGCAGGATACTCAGATTTCTACAAAAAAGATTTAACATTAAATCTATTAGGACCTGTAGGTGATATCGTATCAGAATGGATTATTCAAGGAGCGTTTATTACAAACATGCAACAAGGATCGTTTGACTGGGCAAATTCAGATGCAGCAGAACTACAGATTACTGTAGCAATGGATTATTGCGTTTTAAATTACTAAACATTATAGTATTGAAAATAAAGCCCGACTTTTTGTCGGGTTTTGTTGTTTTATAAAGTTATTTATCTTATATTTATATATAACTATAGTTACACAAAATAAAATTTATGAGCACAGAGACTAAATTCCCAACGGAACAAGTTGAATTACCTTCAAAAGGCTTATTGTATTCTAAAGACTCACCTTTATCATCCGGAACGATAGAGATGAAGTATATGACTGCAAAAGAAGAAGATATTTTAACAAATCAAAACTACATTGAAAAAGGCACAGTAATAGATAAACTACTACAAGCATTAATTGTAGACAAAACTATCGACTACAGTACAATCTTATCAGGAGATAAAAATGCACTATTAGTTGCAGCACGTATCTTAGGGTATGGAGCAGAATACGAAATTACTTATGGTGGAGAAAAAGAAACAGTTGATCTTTCTCAATTAGGACATAAGGACGTAGACCTTTCAAAATTTAAAGATGGTAATAATGAGTTAGAGTATACTTTACCTTCATCAGGTACAGTGATAACCTTTAAGTTACTAAATCACGGTGATGAACAAAAGGTAGATGCTGAAGTAAGAGGTTTAAAGAAATTTAACAAAGATGCTTCTCCTGAATTATCTACTAGACTTAAACATACTATTACATCAGTTGACGGCAATGGAGATACCAAGGCAGTAAGAGATTTCGTAGATAACTTATTTCTTGCTAGAGATTCAAGATCTTTCAGAAAACATATGGCAGAAGTATCACCGGACGTCGATCTAACGTTTTATCCAGAAAACGGACCAGAAGGAGGGGTTACAATTCCGATAGGGATTAACTTTCTTTGGCCTGACGCAACAATATAGAGTAAACATATTTAATCAAGTTCATGATATAGTATTTCATGGAAAAGGAGGTTACAACTATAATACAATATATAATATGCCCATATGGTTAAGAAACTTTACTCATAGAAAGATAATTGATTTTTATGAAGCAGAGCAGGAAGCTGCTAAAGGAAAACCAGCCAACAGCACTCCATCAATGGGACCGAATATTAAAAAACCTTCATATAGTACAAAGGCTCGCAAATAGGCGGGCCTTAACTATTTATACTATATAGAACTACTACCTAATGGCAAAGCAGAACGACGACTTAAGAGAAAGACAAAAACTTCTCAAAGAATTAAATGCACTTGAGAAAAAGACTGGAGCAGATACCACTAAGATAAGTTCTGATAGAGCCCGTTCTCAAGCTTCTATAACTCTAGCTATTAGAGAAGAACGTCGTGAATTAGCTAATCTTGAAGGAACAGCATCATCTCTATTTGAAAAAGTCAAAGCAATAGCATCAGAATTTAAAGGCCAAACAACAGAATTAGGAAGAAGTAGGTCTGCAATGAGACAGATTACTAATGCTGCTGAGAAACTAAAAGATGTTGAATCTGGTGTCGCTGATATGAGCCTAATTCAATTGCAGAGTCTTAAGCAAAAAGTAGTACTACAAGATGAACATGCTAGAACTGCTGCCGCCAACATTATTGACCAACACACCAGTATAGGTTTAGACAAACAGTTAAACGACTTCAGAAATGCCAATTTTGCTACTCTTGATACTGCTCTAGAGAGAATAATGCCTCAGTTACAAGATCAGTCTGACGAGACAAGAGCAATTATAGCATTAGAAATAGAAAGAAGAGGTATATTTGGAGACCATATTAATATAACCAAAGAATTACTCAATAAGACAGAAGAACAAATACAGTTACAACTACGAATTAATAAAGCAATGGGATTATCCGGTGCTGCATTAGAAGGAGTAGGAGGACTGATGACTAAATTAGGTATTTCTTCTTCACAAGTACAGGATATACTAAAGGTAACTACTGAAGAAATGAGAGAAGCAGCAAAAGAAGGGAATAAACTTCAAGTTGCTTTGATAGGTGCTAAAGGAGCTGCAAAAGCAATAGGAGCTGCATTAACAGACCCATTAATCATCTTAGGTAATATATTTAAAGCATTTTTAGAAGTAAATAAAGCACAGACAGCATTTCAAAGACAAACAGGTAGAACTGATACTAATTTTGCAAGTCTTAACACTAACTTAGCATCAGCTGCTCAAACAATAGAATTCGCAGCCGAGGCAACTAGAAAATTAGGAATGCTTAGTACGTCTGTATTTTCTAAAGAAGATCTAAGTAGGTTAGCTGAAGCAAAAAACCTTTTAGGGTTAAGCAGCGATGAAGCTATTCAAATAGGCAGACTAAGTAAAACATTTGGAGGAAACGTAGATACATTTAACGATAACATATACAACTCTGTTTCAGCATTCAATACATTAAATGATTCAATTGTTAGTCCACACGATGTAATGAAAGACGTACTAAACGTAAGTGACGATATAGCTTTATCATTAGGCAATAGTCCTGTTGCACTTTCAGAAGCTGCATCAGCAGCACGTAAATTAGGTATAGATTTATCTAAAGTTAATAGTATAGCAGATAAGTTAATGGACTTTGAATCTTCTATAGAAAGTGAATTAGAAGCTCAACTACTAACAGGTAAGCATATAAGATTAGGAAAAGCTAGAGAATTAGCATTAAATAATGATTTAGCAGGATTAGCACAAGAGCTGAGCAAACAAGGAGCATCGGCACTAGAGTTTGCTAATATGAATAGAATACAGCAAAATGCTATTTCTGAAGCAATGGGAATGAGTAGACAGGAAATGGCCGAAATGCTAATTAACCAGTCTCAAGGATTAAACTTAACAGCTAAACAAAAAGCAGCTGCAAGAGGAATAACAGTTGAAGCTTCAGAAGCTTTAGATGTACAGACTAAGTTAAATTTAATGGTTTCTAAATTAGCACAATCTTTTTCACCTGTTCTAGAGGTACTTATTCCTATTGTAGATGTACTCGGGTCGATGATAAAACCTTTAGCTTATGCAATAGCTAAATCTATTGAATTTATAGATAGTTTTGCAGAAGGCTTTGGAGGACCTGTAGTAGGTGCAGTACTACTCTTTGGAAGATCTTTAATTATGTTACCTTTTAAAACGGTAGGATTACTTTTTACTAAATTAGCAGGAGGAATCTCTCTGTTTTCTAAAAAAATTATAGCAGGAACAGCAAACCTACTCGGATTCTCAGCAGCACAAAACACAGCAACTACCTCGTCAAGATTATTCGGATCATCATTCGCCTTATCTGCTCAAGCAATCGCAGCAGGACTAGCGGCATTTGCCAACCCTGCAACTGCATTAGGTGTAGGTGTGATAACCTTAGGAATTCTAGGTATTGGACTTGCATTAAGATTAGCAGCACCCGCTATCGAAGCATTCGGTAAAGTAATTACATCTGTATTTAACGGTATTGCAAAAATAATTCCGAAAGTAAGAAAAGAGTTTAATACCTTCTTAGATGGAATGACACTAGAAAAATTAGGATTTCTTTACCTTCTCGGACCAGCACTCATGGCAACAGGAGCAGGATTAATGGTTTTTGCCGGTCAATTACTTGTAGCTGCACCTTTGTTATACCTAACTTTACCTTTATTAAAATCTATTTCTACGTTAGCACCCGACTTACTAAGTGTTGGAACATCATTAACTACTATAGCAGCAGGAATAGGATTAGTTGCTTCAGCATTAAATCAATTAGATACTGAAAAATTAGATGAATTACAAGGTCTAGTCATAACTACATCATTAGCCGCACCAATGCTGACAGCCACAGGAGCAATAACTGACTTAATAACAGGAATTACAGGAAATAATGAAGAAACCAGTAATGATAATGTTATAAGAGAACTGCAGCAACTTAAAGCAGTAATGAAAAATAAAAGTTTTGATGTATACTTAGATGGAGATAAAGTCCAAGCAGCATTAGCTAAAAATCCAGGACTAGGGTAGATAATACCTTTTTTACTATCTATTTATACTTATAATAATAATATAACCAATTAAATTTAAAATCATGGGAATCAAAAGAGATCAATTACCAAATTCCATCTTAGGATTGAAAGGTGAGCTTCCTGCTTTAGGAACTTACGAAGACAACAAACCAGAAGATGCTTTAGGATCTAATATTGCAGATGCTACACCACCAGCAGCAAGAGACTAATAAATGGCGGAAAATAAAGGCCTTAAAACATCTCTACTAAAAGGAGAACAAACTAATTTACGCTCACTTAAGTACAGTGAGTACCGTAACGGTTCTCCTATTATCGAAGATAAAATAGGTAATAAGTATAACCAAGTCAATTCACGTATAACAGATACTGAGAGATTAGGTAAGTTACTATTATCTAAACAAGGTCTCAAATTTCAAGCCAATCAAGCACTACTTTACCAGTATGGAAACGAATTAAACTTAAAAAATCTTGGTAAGTCTAAGAAAGGTAAGTTTAATTTTAAAGAACTAGGTAAACGTATAGGTAAACAGGTATTAAATACCGCAATAAATAATGCTAAGACTACCCTGTCTATTCTGGCACAAGTACCAGTTAATGGTACAGGTACCCATTTTATACAGGGATTAGGAGCAAACGGCTACCTTAGAGAAGGAGGCCGAGAGGAAGCTAGCACCGGCTTAGGAAGATTTATTCAAAAAGTAAAAGATTTTGCTGATATCGGTGGAGGAGTAGACGGGGCATCAAAAGCTTTGAAAGGTCAAACAATATCCGGTAGATTAGAAGATGGAGGGATACTTAATAATAGTCAGTTTGAAAGTGATTTATCTATTCAAAACTCAGAATTAGGTAGCGACGTATCATTAGAACTTTTCGCAAAATATGCTGCACCATTAGGAGCATTTGCAAATAAAGCAATTGGTAGTTTAAGTAAACCACCTTTTGTAAGTAAAGTTCTTTCTAGATTTAACCTTCCAATGACCCCAAATATAATTGCAACTAACAGTTTATTTGGAAAAAGCATAAATCCGGAATTAGGCTCTTTGTTAGATGCTTCTTTAGAAAAGGTTCAACTAACAGAACCAACAAACTCTAAACCTTTTGACCGTAATAACGGTTATCTCAACAGCGACGATGAAAACGCAGTTGGTACTACTAATTCAGGCAGAAGTAAAATTAACGTTCCTATATCAACACGTATTGCAACAGAGAATGATGCTTTACTTCGAAAATTAGTTAACGACGGCACTACAACTAGGTCAAACAGAAAAGGACTAGTAGGAGAAGCAGGCTGGACTGACCCTAAACCAGATACTAGTGACTTAAATGTTTATAGCCCTGTAGGTTCAAAAAAGAACGAAACAAACTATATAAATAGTAATATAACCTTGCGTAATAGGTATAATAAAGGCGGTACTAATAGTAAACCGTCTCTTTATCCTGATGCAATAGGACTATTAGCTGAGCAAACACAATCAATACTCGGTAAATCAGAAGTAGAGGATATTATTCCTTTCGAATTTCAAATAATTACACCTGATGATGATGAAAGGTTTATATACTTTAGAGCTTTTTTAGATAACTTAGCTGATAATTACACTGGTGACTGGAGCGGAGAAAGATACGTAGGTAGAGCTGAACAATTCTATACTTATCAAGGATTTGATAGAACAATAGACTTTTCATTTAAAATAGCAGCATTTTCAAGAGAGGAATTAATACCTATGTACGAAAAAATTAATGGACTAGTATCTACTACTGCTCCAACTTATAATAGTGAAGGATCTTATATGAAAGGAACTTTGACTGCAGTAACTATAGGAAACTACCTTAATAACGTAAAAGGCTTTATAACAAGTGTAAATTTAAACTGGAACACATCTTACCAGTGGGAAACTAATAATCAAAGTGGGGACACAAAAAATCCCCTAGTACCACATGTTCTTGACTGTTCAATTGCATTTACACCTATACATAATTTTAATGTAAACGCAGAAAAAACAACCTCTAAACTCAGGAAGTATGTTGGAGGTAGAAACGCAACTGTTTCAGGAGAAACCGGAGATTTTGGAGTAAGCCCAGATACAAGAAGAGACTTTAGTACTAACGCTGACACTGTAATCAATCCAACTAATGGCTAATAGATATAAAGAGATAGAGGTATTAAAAACAGATGAAGGGAAAAGGTATTATAAAAATGCCATTTACCCAGACATACCTGTTACTGATAATGACTTATATGTTATTACAACAGGGAGTGATAGGTACGATACTTTAGCACAGCAGTTTTACGGAGACCATAAACTCTGGTGGGTAATAGCATCAGCAAATGTATCTAAAACAGATGGACTGATAGTAAAACCGGGTGTACAGTTAAGAATTCCTGCTAACGGTATAGCTGCTAAGAACCTATTTACTGAATTTAATGAAAAATTATAGTAGTTATGTCAAGACAAGTATTAGGTTCACCTATCCCCGATAAAGTAGCAAAACAAATTAAGGTACGAGGAGAAACACTTTCATCTGAAAATAAAACTTTAGATCAGATGGAAGCTATAAATTCAAATACTGGGTTTGCGATATTTAGATCTAGTGTTAACACACTTACTCATAAAGAAGCAAAAAAAATCTTTCAAGCATCTAAACAAAACTGTATAATTAATACGGATGTTGCAGGGGGAAGCCCGATTAAAGCACAGAATTACGAACTATTAGGAGGAACTTTAAACCCCGATAGTAAAACACCTAGATCAGGTATACTTAACAGCAAAGACTCTGATGATTATCACGGTGTTGCTGCTTTACAAAGAGATACAGAAGCTTACCTGAACTACGATAGTATGGGATTCAGACCAATGCCTGGATTAACGGGTATATCTGTAGCAACCAAAGGAGCATACGGTCAGTTAAGAACAGCAACAGTTAATTTTACAATTAACTCTCAAGAACAGTTAGAGGATGCTGAACAGCTCTTCTTTAGACCCGGATACTCTGCGTTGTTAGAATGGGGCCATACGGTATATATAGGTAATGACGGAAATAGAGTTAAAACTGCAGGAGAAAAAATTAGCGAAGATCTTTGGTTTAAATCATCTGACAGTGCTGATGAAATAGTAATTAAAATAGATGCACTTAAGAAAAAATCAGATTATAATTACGACGGACTCTTCGGATTTATAACTAACTTTTCGTACTCTTTTAATAAAAACGGTACATATAACTGCACAGTTAAACTTACTTCAAAAGGATCGATTGTAGAAAGTTTAAAAACTGGAGTACAGATAAGCACATTTATATGTAACCCTGGACCAGATGGTGAGAAAGGAAGAGATGACTCTGAAGATATATCAGCCATGCACTTTCTCCTTCGAAATTTGCAAATATTTGGAAATGATATTTGGACCTATGCTGAAGATGATGCAAAAACACATTATGACTACCCCTTATCCATGGCACTTCTCGGTGAGATAACGAAGCGAGTACTCTCAGGCAAGGACCCAATGTTTGCCTTAGGAGTCTCAGTATACAACTATTTAACAGGAGCTAAAGAAGTAATTGATAAACAGCAACGGACGCTTTATGAAGGAATATATAACTATGATGAATGTAGCCCTACTCCTTTAGAGTTTTTTGTAGTAAAATCTGAACAAGTAGATGATGATAGTGATAACACTAGATGGGGTAAATTAGTTCGTTGGTCATCAATAACGGTTAACAAGTTTCTAACACCAGGTGAAAATTTAACTTACATTTCGTTCCGTACCCTGCTTTCTATTATTAACTTAATAGAAATGCCTAAGGATGCTTCAAACGGAAATGCGGTAGTATTATTCAGTGAACAACTAGGGGAAAAGTTTAAAACCTATCCATCACATTATAGTATAGCACCTATAAAAGCATTAAAATTAGGCACCCCGTCATCAAATCCAGATAACGTAGTAAAAGGAGAAGACTTCGATATAAGTTTAAATGAAGCTGCCAAAAGAAAAGGAGTACCTATAGATGACTGTTTATCAGTATTAATAGAAACAGATTCTATACTTCAAGCATATGAAGAGACGATGGTTGATGGAGAAAAGTCTATACTCACATTTATTGATTTAATATGTAAAATTATTAATGATGCATTTGGGGGTATAAACCATTTTACGTATATGTTTGACCAAAACTTGAAGATGTTTACTATAATAGACAGAGGGTTCCCATCAGGAGGGTTAGGATTTATACCTACTATTGCAGAATCCGGATTAAATTCTACAGTCTTAGAATTAGGTGTAGAGAGCAAAATATCATCTAACACTTCTTCTCAAGTTTCCATAGCAGCTCAAGGATCAGTAGGGTCTGGGTATAACTCTAATGTTGAGGCTATGATGCAATGGAATTTAGGAGCAGTAGACAGACACTTTCCATA
>TARA_R110000796_G_scaffold30722_1_pt1 | contig 31456 bp, 39 predicted proteins | sample TARA_R110000796 | Tara Oceans TARA_R110000796 (sample SAMEA4397815) | marine metagenome | biome: Polar Biome; feature: [SRF] surface water layer (ENVO:00010504); material: water (ENVO:00002006), including particulate matter (ENVO:01000060) such as... | depth 5 m
TTTTGACACGCACGGTGATGGCAATGGGAACTCCATTAGCTACGAGAAAGGCCGTGGCGTGCCTGAGGATGAAGGCGAGCTAGAAGCCGCTTTCACTGGCAATCACGGTTGGTTCTTCCGTAACCGCAATGACAACGATGTGACCATTGTCTTGCGTGTGGGAGGAGATTACGGTGAGTTAGTGAAAGCCCTGTAACGTATTAGCCCCTAGCGCTCTCTGGAGTATTAGGGGCATTCTTTGCACCAGCATCAGTAAAGTGTTCTGCATCGCTATTCATTTATTGTTATACCGCTGGGTAATAAATTAACTTAAAAATTATTAGATGAGATAGTGGGCTAGGTTATCAGAAGTATTTAGACAAATATGCGAAAGATATTAAAATCAGCTTTTGGCCGATATCTGAAGTCAGCCATGAATTGACCTCTCCCTCCTCGGGGGCAAAACTACGCTCTACATCGTGGGCACCGATAGTAATGGCAATGCGGCCTAAGCGGTCAATTCACAGACGAGGCGCCCCAATTCAGGAAGTACCACAGCCGTTGCTCAGCACGAGGCGACGCTTTATTTGGCTCTACACTAATTCAAAGCGCTAAGGTTTTATGCGTGGATATAGGCCCAGCCTTTTGCTTGGAGTTCAGCAAGTGTAACCACTGCCGCATCTACCTCAGTGAGGGCACGGGTATTGTCGAGCCCTTGGGCCACAAGGGAATTACGGCATAATCGCAGCATTGGGTCGGTTTCATCAGGAGTGGTCAGGGCTGCGGCCACGGCGCTGGCATTGGCGAGAATAAGTATCTCGGTATCAGGCCGGGCCTTTTGCAAGTTGACGGCGTTGCGACGGGCGCGAATCAAAGCCTCGGCCGTGGGAGCATGAAGCAGAACGTGAAGGGGCGGCATGGTTATCTCCGAGAAAGTTGCGTAATCAGTGGTTGCCGATGATCGTCTCGATACGTTGCACAAGAGATGCGAATTCGGGATGATCACGACGCTCATCTAGGGGCATGCGGACATCAAGGGTCTCGACGACCCGTGCTGGCTGATTCACTTCACTATTACCCAATACGATTACCCGGTCGGCGAGCAGGACAGCTTCTTCTATATCGTGAGTGATAAAGACAATGGCTGCTTCAGTGCGTCGACGTAGCTCGACCAGTTCCTGTTGGAGTCGGCGCCGAGTGATAGCGTCAAGCGCAGAGAAGGGCTCGTCCATGAAAAGCACCCTGGGCTGAACAGCGAGCGCCCGGGCAATGCCGACCCGCTGCTGCTGGCCACCCGAGAGCGTATGGGGCCAGCGTTCAGCGAATTCATCAAGCCCCACTAGCGCCAGAGGCTCCAAAGCGCGGCGGCGGCGCTCGGCTTTAGAAAGCGAAAGGCCCTCCAAGCCTAACTCCACGTTACCCTGTACTCTGCGCCAAGGAAAAAGCCTTGGCGCCTGAAAAACCATTGACCAGGCGCGACTGTCTCGTGTGATGGCGGCGGGTATCTCTACTCGTCCCGATTGTGGGGCAAGCAAGCCAGCCAATGCTCGTAGTAGGGTCGACTTTCCAACCCCTGAAGCACCCACGACGGCCACGAACTCCTGAGGGTGAAGTGTCAGATCAACACCGGCCAAGATGGTGGTGTCGTCAAAACCTAGGCTGACGTTTCGCGCGCTGAGCACCGGGGACATCGTCATGCTGGAGTCGGTGCTGGAGTCGGTCATGATTGCCACCTTAATAATCTGCGCTGCACTGCCATGAACAGGAAGTCGAAGGTTGCGTAGAGGGCGGCGATGGTCAGCATGTAAACCACCACGATATCAGTCGCCAGCAGGCTAGAAGCCTCCATCATGCGCTGGCCAATACCAGGGATGCCGAACAGCTCAGCGGCCACCACGGTCATCCAACCCTGACCGAGTCCGGCACGCATACCGCTGAGAATACCCGGGGCCGCCGCAGGCAAGCTGACCTTGGTCAGCCGAGCCAGAAAACGCTGCTGACCAAAGGCGCGTGCCACTTCGTCATAGCCAGGATCAATCGAGTGCACAGCGCTGTAGCTGGCGAAGTAATTAATCCAGAAAACGCCAATGCTGATGATGAAGGCGGCCGCAGAAGGATTTATGCCGAACCAAATGATGGCGAAAGGAATCCATGCCAGCGGCGGAATGGGTCGTAGCAATCTAGCAAGCCAGGCATGCGCAGCATTAAACCTGGGCAGCAGCGCAGCCGATATGCCCACGGCAATGCCTAAAGTCGAACCAAGCAACACGCCCACACTGTAGTGGCTAAGGCTTGAGCGCACTACGTCAAACCAGATGCCATCGAGCAGTTCAAGCCACAGTACGCCGGGAATAGATGACGGCAAGGGCACCAAGCTGCCGGGCAACAGTCCACTGCGCAGCGAAAGCTCCCAGAAAAGCAGAAATCCGGTGAGCCCCAGTACACTATAGAGAGTGCGTTGGGCGCGCGTCATGCCTACCATCATTTGCTGTCACGTTCCGCGATGACGGCGTCATACAAGGACGTATCAAACAGGGCGTCGAGATCCACAGATTCATTTAAAGAGCCTTGTTCGATCTGAAAGTCGTGCATCAGCCGAGTGCCCTCGCGAATGGCGTGAGGATCACTACCGTAATTGGATGAGGGAGAGGCGAGCGCTATTTCTACAGTTTCTAGAGGAATCAATCGCTTGCCGACAAATTCGCGGACATGGGGTGCCGCACTTTCTGGGTTTTCAACAAGCATCTCGGTGGCTCGTACGTGCAGTGCCATTAACGCCTGCATAGCCTCAGGATGGTCCGCCAGCGCGGCTTCACGAGCAGCCAATACCGCCCCCGGCTGGCCTGGAAGCATGGCATCGGCGCGGGCCACCACGCGGGCCTGATTGTCACGCTGCTGCACGGTGGTGAGAATTGGCTCCAAAATAGAGGCGGCATCCACGGCACCCGCGAGCAGTGCCTGTTGGACGCGATCGGCACCCATAGCGACGATCTCAACGGCTTCCAAACCCACACCCAACTGTTCGATCAACCAATAGCGCAGCACGGTATCCGGCACCGAGCCTTGAGGGAACGTGGCGATCTTGGGCTTGCGGCCCTCTGCGGCGGTGAAGCTGGCAATAGCCTGCGCACCATCATCGCCAGCGCGTTCGAAATGGCCCGCCAGTTCGCCACGCGCCACCAGACCGATCTGCTCCTGAATGCTAGAGGCGAGAACCTTGATGGGTACGCCGTTAGCCCGGGCTACCATGGCCGGGCCGATGCCGAAATACATAACGTCAAGCTCGCCAGAGGCCAACGCTTGAACCATGGCTGGGCCACTCGAAAAGCGTGTTAGCTCCAATTCCAGTCCCGCTTCCTCGGTCCAACCCTCTCCTTCCATCACAAACAATTGGGCGACCGGTAATATCGGCATGTAGCCAACTTCCAGGGTAGTGAGGTGATCATCAGCCTGGCTGGTGGTGCTAACAAATACCGCCGTTAGCATTGCCAAGGAACTAAGGAAACGGGGCATGGCAAACTCTCCATTGGAAAATGAATGGTCATGTATCCTATCCGATTGCTGCATATAACCAAAATAGTTATTTGCGACGAATTCATATACTTATATATTCTTTAAATCCAAGCACTGCATAGCGTCTTTTGGGCGATAAACCTGCTGACTATTAGAAAACTCCTGCTAGTACTCATGTTCCAGCGAGGACGTAGGGGACATGCCGACGCGGGCTTAAGCACGCAAGGTATCATCCGGATAGTTGGCCCTCAGAAACCGTCGTTGCTTACAGTGATGGCGTCCGTTTAGCAGTGGCACTAGTTGACTGCTCTTGACCGTTTATCGAATAGGAGCGTACATACTGCATTGCTTGAGTGATCGCCACACGCCCAGCGCGGCTTTCGCCAAAGGCCTTGGTGAGCGTCGCCGCTCCCTGCTGACTAGCCAGAATGAAATGGGAAATTGCCTCCAGATCAGTCTCCTCGCTAAGCTCACCCTGTTGCTGACACCGACGTAGGACGTCATGCAAACGGGAGTCAAGTGCCCGGAAACACTGCCCGACAGCAGCACGGGTGGTCTCATCATTGTCATGCAGGCCAGCCGCCAAAGTGCCTATCGGACAGCCACGATAACAATGTTCGACTTCCAACTGATCAATGGCGGACAGAAGCCACCGCTCCAGCGTATCGAGGCTATCTAGTTCGTGATCTTCCATAGACGCAAAGAGGCGGTGCTCCCACCAAACGGCGACCTCGCAAACGAGTGCACCTTTATTGCGGAAATGCTGGTAGAACTGGCTCTTGCCTGCACCGGCCTGCCGCAGGATTTGCTCCAGACCGGTACCATCTACGCCCTGAGCGTGGAAAAGCTCAGCTGCCGACTCGACGATGCGTCGTCGAGTGGCTTCGCCCTTAGCCTTGCGGCCCTGGCCTTGCTGATTATCGACCGACATCAAGAGTTGCCGAGACATTATGCTGCTCCCGCCAAGCGTCCTCATTAGACAAGTTCGCACGTGGCATCAACATAGCGAAGTCCAACGCCGTCAGCGAACGGTTGTTGCGTACCCTATGTGGCCAGTCGTGATTAGCCAAGGCCGCCTTGCCGATCGCCACAAAGTCGGCCGCCCCCTGAGCGATAATCGTTTCAGCTGCCTGAGGGTCACCCAATTCACCATTGGCAATCACCGGAATATCGATCAGTTCGCTGGCTAGCGCCGAAAGGCTCTTTTCGGTCCCTTCAACGGCCGGTGTGAGGGCATCAAGCTCGGAGAAATGCAAGTAATCGAGCCCCTCGGCTTCTAGGGTGCTCAGGATCGTGGCGGCTTCATCTCGCCCCGCCCAACGATAGTTCGAGTCGGTAACCTTGATTTGCGACAGACGCATACCCACTAGAAAATCACTGCCCACTGCTTTACGCACAGCCCGTATCACCGCGATAGGAAAGGCCAGCCGCCTTTCGAGGCTGCCACCCCAGGCGTCATCACGGTGATTGAAATACTCAGAGATGAACTGATCGATCAGGTAACCATTGGCTCCGTGGAGCTCGACGCCATCGAATCCAGCAGCTTGGGCCCGCTGTGCAGCCGCCGCAAAACCGGCGATGGCCTTCTGAATGTCCGCCTCACTCATCGGGCGGGGTGTTGGATAGGGGCCTTCCCCTCCGTAAAATCCAAGCATTTCACCCTTTGGTGCTACTGCAGAGGGAGCCGCCGTGTCCTCGACGAATCTGTTGCCTTGGGTTTGGGCACCACCGTGCATTAGCTGTGCCACGAACTTTGCCCCTTCCGCCTGAACAGACTCGACAATCGGTTGCCAAGCCTCTTGCTGCGCTAGATTGGCCAAGCCAGGCTGATAGTCATAACCCTGACTAAAGCGCTCATCGGTGTAGATTCCCTCGGTGATCAGCAGGCTAAAACCGCCGCGGGCAAACTCACGATAGTAGTCCCGCATACGCTCAGTGGGACGACCATCAGCTTCAGCGCTAGTGCGGGTCATGGGGGCCAGGATAAGACGGTTGGTCAAGCTGAGACCAGATAGCGCAGCGGGTTTAAACAAGTTCGGGTATTGCGAAACGTTAGTCATGAGTTAATCTCTCAAAAAAGTACCAGTCGGTACATTTTAAGAGTTTTTTAGGGGATGGGACAATCGAAAACACCTATCGTCCCGATACACTGCTGAGATGACAACGACTAAAAACAGAGATTACGCGGCTTCTTTGGCGCTTTAGGCCCTCATTTTATACCACTCATAGACGTTCCCACTTCCACTTGGCAGGCAGCCGGAGTATCGCTTGCTACGTAACATTGGGGTGACTGACGATTTAAAGCACGGCGTGAAAAAAGCAATTTTTCTCATAACAGAAATCAATTAATGCCAGCATTTGATGACTGTAGTGACGAAAAAATAAAGGCAGCTCCATTTTATTCCAGCATTCGCCTACAAATACCCTATCTCTGCAAATGACTTACACCCATGACTACCCACCACCACATGGTCAATCACACGAATATCCATCAAACCAAGCGCTTCTTTTAGGCGCTCGGTAATACGCCGATCCGCTTCACTAGGCTCAGGATCGCCACTAGGGTGGTTATGAACGAGGATCACAGCGGCGGCGTTGTAGGCTAGAGCGGCTTTCAACACTTCCCTTGGGTACACGCTGGCAGAATCAATGGTGCCTCTAAACAGCTCTTCAAAGCGGATGACGCGGTGCTGGCTATCGAGGAAGAGCACGCTGAACACTTCATGCTCATAGTCCTGAAGCAACAGCTGCAAGTGCTCAAACGCTTGTGAAGGTTGGGATATCTTGCGGCCTTTGGCGAGCTTGCGGCGTGCGAAGCGCTTGGCCATGGTGATGATGTCAGTTTCCGTGACCGGTGACGTGACTAAGTAGGTGCCCGCCACTTCACCGGCTTTGAGTTTGGAATGAGTCATGGCTGTCTCCAAAAAATAAAGATGCCGGGGTGGTGGCCCCGGCATCTATGTCGTTAGTAGTGAATAAGTGCTGTGGTTCAGTGGGCGAGTCACGCCGCCATCACTTGGCTGATGCGTCGCTCCATCTCTTTATGAAAAGCCTCAACCCGCTCGGCAATCGTGCGGATCAGAGCCTCGTCTCGGTAAGCGCGCTTTACAAACAGCGGCATACCCGGCCAGTAGCTCACAAAGTCGATCCACTCCCGCTCGCTGACCCATAGCCCGCCCTGACATTGGGGCACATGCTCCTCCGGTATCTCGCCGCTGAGCAATACCTCTATTTGGAACTTGGGTAGTTTGGTTTTGATTTCCAGCAGACCGTGAGCGCCTACCAAGCTGTCAGGCGAGTAACCCACGTCGTGGTTAAGGATGATGCCCACTTCGTGTGGCTTGGGTTCGCCAGTGGTATCGCAGTAGAGCGCACGGGCAACCCCTTCCAGCGTATGCCCACGACGGGTATGGGCATTGCCTTGAAACGGCTCGGCCAGCTCGCCAGTAATTCGCTCACCGATTAACTGGTGCATGTAGGTAATCGCCCCGGTACCAAACCCACCCGGGCCTTTACCTTTAACCAGCAAGGCCTTGAGCTCCGACATGGTAACTCGACCTAGCCGCGCCGCCAGCCATTCAGGGGTGCCTTGCTCCATACTAAGCACTTGCATGGAAGTCTCCTGTCATAAGGGGAAGTTGGTGGGTTATTTAACCGATCGCTTAGAAAGTGAGGCGCGTAGCTTGTCGAAATCAGACTGGGGGACTTGCACGGCTGAACCGTACTTACCGCTGAACCACTCCTGGGTCGTTGCTGGACATTGGCTGATCATCCGCTGGATCTGACCCGCCTGAAAGGGTGTCACTAGCTTGATACTCGCTTTGGTACTGGTCTTGCCGTTATCGTCCTGGCCGCGTGTGGTGATATTAAGCAGCGCGCAGAGTACGTAGCGCTTGCCGTAGCTGGTCGAAGAACCAAACGCCTGTACGGCATTCTTGTTGCCGCTGATATCAGCAGGCAGCAGCATGCTGGTCTCTTCACGGTGGCCATCCTTGTGCATCAGGACACCTGTGATTTGAATACCGCGTTCCTGGGTCTGAATACGAAAGCTCACCGCAAAGCCGTGCTTCTGCATGATGGGGCGCACGGTATCGACGATATCCTCCAAGGTGGCGTAGCAGCCGTTGTTGGTTTGCCCTCGCTCTTCAATACTGGGGAGTTCGGTCTGCATGGCCGCCATCGCGGCGCTATAGGCCATCATGGCCTGGCGATCCATGACCCGTTCCTGCATCTGTAGTAAGCGCTCCATTTTGTCGATATCGACGTCCGGGTTGAGCGCCGCACGCTCAATCACCTGGATGATGGCGGTACTTTCCGCAAGGTGGGGGGTGGGTGCTGCAGGAACGGCTTGTAAAGAGGATGCAGACGAATCGTGATTTACCACATTTGTTTTGGTGGCCATGACAAGGCTCCTTCAATAGAGAGTTAAAAATCAGTGGGAAGATCGCTGGGAGGGACGGGGCATAGGTGCAGCTCGGTGCGATACAGCTGTCCTTTTGCCATCACGTAGGTCTCGGCATAGGTTTGTTCCTGGGTAAGCAGTCGTTCCGTCAGTTGGGTTAATGCGATATCTAAATCGGGGTTAAGAGAGGCCATGGTGTGCTCCACGTAAAAGCAAAAAGCCCAGCCTGTTAGGGGCTGGGCTTACCGCGCTATCCAATGAGAGGTAAAACAAAAACTAAGAAAATGAGCAGTAAAACGGTGAGGAATAGCATGTCAGCTCACCAGGGCAAGGGCTGTTTGCAATGCCTCCTGCTTTAACTGAGCCCCTTGGCCAAACCACGCTGAATCGAGCCGGGTATCATTACTGCGCGCACGCTTGTCGTGATCCACGTATTCGGTAACGGCATTGAGCAAGCCCCACGCAGTGTCTTTGGCCGTGTCGAGGTGGGAACCGCGGCCTTCGCCGTGGTAGAGCTTCTGCACCTTGTTGAGTGCTCGGTAATTGGGCAGCTTGGAAGGATCGTCTATCGGCTTATCGATGCCGCAGAGCACCGCCTGCAAATACTGCTGCGCCTCGCGGTGATCGATCTTCCGATCCGCCAAGGCCTTCATGCGGTACATGAAGTCGTTCCACTGGGAAACAGAAATACCCAGCTGGCTTTTTACCGCACGGGGGTCAAATTCCGATCGGTGGGGCACCTTCACCGCTTGTGACGTGCCATCGACGGCGATCTGCAGCGTGTTATTACACACCACCCTTACCGTGGTAGGTGTCGCCATGGTGGCCAGCGTGCCATCACACGACGTTGCCAATAGTAGGTAGTCCTTGACCTCATCCTGGCCTTTCAGTGAGGTGCTTAAGCCACTTCGCGCCAAGGCCCAGAACTTACGACCGCCTTTCAGCACACCCGCGGTTTCCAGTTCATATCCTGCGTATTCGGTGAGATCGCGGTAGAACTCCAAAATCTCTTCGGGCTGCACCACCTTATAGCGCTGCGACACCACCGATAGCGGCGCCTTGGTATCCGAGCGGTAGAGCACCTTCTGCTCAGGGAACGAGTGGATACTGCCCAAGTGGCTGGCACCCTCGGCAATAAAGCGCACCGGAGCTTCTTCAATGTGCCAGTTCATACCGGCCTGTTGCTGCCAGACCTCTAGCGGTTGTTGACGGGATAGCTGTTGCCCCAGTCCGTGCCAAGGGGTAGCGCCGACGTAAGCCATTTGTTCAATGAGATGAGCCATGGTGTAAAACTCCTAGCAATAAAAAAGCGCTGACGTTAATCGCCAGCGCTTCATGGTTGGAATGTAAGGGATTGGGTTGCTTTAGGGGTAATGTGTTAACGAGTTGATGAAAAGGAGCTGTGTGATTGCCGGAAGGCATGTCCGCACGATACGCACAGCCAGGGTGTTCCTTCACCGGGTGGCAGCTTCTGGGTGATAAATAGGGTTGCGACGCGCGAGCCTGCCTGACTACCGGACACAGCCCCCATCACGGCAGCGGGCAATTTGGCTAACGGGAAGCGGGTGGAGGCCATCGATAAAGGGGACGTTGGGTGATAGGACGCACGCCACGCCCCAATGGCGCCGCCCACAAGGCTGCTGCCCACCGCGCCGATGCGTTGGGCGATTTCAAGGTTAAGCGTGCAAGCGGCTGCACAGCGTAGGCAAGACGGGGACATAAACAATACTCCTATAGGCGTCAAAGTGATCCCGTGTGCAGGATTCATAGGAGTGATATAGATCTGTAATTTTTTGGCTTTGACCTTTGAGTGATTGTTAGCAGTGATTTAAGTACATAGAAACCAATGTATAGGTGCATTTTGGTGTGTAAAACTTGATTTACTACATTAACTGGTAACCATCCCTAATTCTCTTTATCTAAATATTTTTATTTTAAGAGCAATGTAAGGAACTCCACGCCAAGCGCACTATTGAGAGTAATTAAAATTGCTGCTTAAAGGATATAATTATGGCTTTTTTGAAATGAGCAGCTATCTCAACAGAGAGGAGAGTGTCATGTTGAAAATTAATCAGATGAAAAGAATGTGCGCGTTAGGTCTTTGTCTTAGCATCCTTGCAAGCCCGCTTGCGATCGCTAATAACTCGATTGAGGTAAACAAAGACCGCTCTGCGGGGCATGGTGTCATTATGAAGCCGCAGTCTCACGCTGTGCAGGGAGTAGCTTTATTTATAAAAAATGATCTTTTATATGATAAAGGAGATCGTCAAACAGATCAGCAGTTTATGGTCGACAAAAAAAATAAAACTATCAAAAAGGTTAACTTCTCCCCAGCTGATTTAGTGGGGCAAGGTAACGGAAATACTCATTGGTAGTAATGCATGTTAATAAGGTCTGGGCTATTGATTTATAGTCCGGATCTTTAATCTAATCGTATAAATAAAAAATCTATAAAAGAGCTTTAATAATGTCTTGATTTTGAGATGCAAAAGGGTTGAGGATTTTATGCCAGTTTATACATTTACTATGGGCAGGTAGGGGCATCTTTTGAGCTTGAAAAACCTAAATGGGTAAACCAAGCCGTTGCGTTACCTCCCGAATTATCGCCATCGCTCATTAAGGCAATGCCATTAATATAGCTGGGGGAGTCGCTAAAGAGTTCTGCGAAGTCGGCACGTACATCGCGCACCTCAGCTATCCAATCACCAACACGCTGCTCCCCACTTTGCAGGGCTATTAGCTGCGCCCGCTGCGTAAAAGCGTTGGGCCAGGTAACACCTTGGGGCTGGGTAGACGCCCACACATAGTTCACCGACTCCACCTGCCAAGGCAAGAGCCCCGTTTTATGCGCAACATAAACGCGAGCGGGGTAATCATCTCCCGCTTTAGTGGTTTCGTCCAACCCCGGGTAGGTGTTACTTACTTGCCAGCACCAGTGCAGGTAGGGCGTTTCATTTAGATCAATATCACGTTCAAGGTAGCGTGCAGACGCTTGTCCTTGGGATTTGGCTTCCAGCACCCGACGGCCTGACTTCTCAACGATACTGTACAGTGTATCGCCTTCAAAGCTTCGAGTGGGCCATGTCATGATTTGGTTAGGGGTGAAATGTACTTCCTGGGCGATTGCCGCACCTACAAGAAACGGTGAAATGCATAAACCAGCTCCTATCATCAAGACCGCATTTATACGGTTAATGCGAGCCATGACGGCCACCTTTATCGTTTGATGCGCGAGGTATGTCGGGATGGTGGCGGCCGATTTTATGTAACAGGTCAAATTGGCGGGCACAAGTACGGCAAGCTCCGCACATTGAAAGATGAAACCGCAGAGCAGTGCTTTCACGAAAGGTGAGTGCTCTATCCTGTTTGAGTGACATTAAACGCGTTGCTTCGCGGCACATCATCATAGCGTAACCCCTCTCACGAGTATTGGTAGGCGTTTAGTCATCGCCTAACTTTCGGTGCCTTTGAAACTAAATTCCTTACAAATTGAGGCGTAGACACAATTTGTAATACAGATATTCAAACAGTCCTAGCGGCTCGATGAGTTAAGCTGCTCAAATGAATCCCGTAGCGCGTTAACACCCGTGACCCCCTGTATGGTTTCTTGGCGTTGTCCTTGAGCGTCAAATAGCAATATCGTGACATGGCCGACACCTTGCTGACTGGCGAATTCAGCCCCTTTTGTAGTGTTGATATCCGCAATGCGCCAAGCCGGTGGAGCTTCCATTTCAGCGAGTGCTGTTTCAGCATTGGCCTTTAAACGCTGACAAAGAGGACAGCTATGATCATGAACTTGAACCGCTACCGGCGTGCCGCTGCCAATAACGCTAAGATCCGATTCTGCCCGTGCGGTGTGTTCGTTAGCGATTAACCAGGCCGCCGGAACGGCTAGAAACGCCAGTGCAATGAGTGATTTCTTAACCAGGGCTGTTATTTTTTTAGGTGGTTTACTAGATGCTTTCTTTTGACGGGAAGAGGGTGTTTTTCGCTGTTTGTTCATTAGGTTAACCAGCCTTTTTCAATACAATCACGCAGCCGTAAGCGTGCACGGTGCAATATTACCCAACAGTTTGCATCGCTAAGCGTTAATGCTTCACAAATCTCCTGGGTGGTCAGCCCCATTAACTCACGCATAGTGAATACCTGGGCAATATTCTCAGGCAGTACCATCAAGCAGGTGTCGAGTAAACGCCAAAACGCTGCGTTTTCGAGTACTTGGTCGGGTTCACCCCAAGGGGTGGGTTTGCTGGCGGCTTGCCAACGCCCATTTTCTTTAAATAGGTTTTCAAACGAGTCTTCATCGCTCAGCTCATCATCTTGCCAAGAGAGGTAGCGACGTTCATAACGAAATCGCTCAAGAATTTTATTTTTTAAAATACCAAATACCCAGGTTTCGAAAGCCGAACGTCCCGAGAAGGATTGGTGCTTTTCTAATGCGACGATCAAAGTATCCTGCACTGTATCTTCAGCAGCGGCGCTGTCTCGTAACTGTAAGCGTGCGAAGGCGACAAGCTTGGGCCGCAGGGCAGCAATGTGGACTTCAATAGATTCCATGTCGGTCGTCACGGCAGCGTCCTCATGGGCAAATTGGGGTCATAATAATCACCATTCATCATTACATACCGGCCTAGTTGGGCGTATCAATGACTTCGTTCACCTGCAACAAGGGTTCGGCATTGGTGAAATTGGCAATATCGGCAAGCAACTGGTCACCAACAGCGGCAAACGCAGACTCGAAGCATTTGGCCGAGTCAAACCCTAGGTGCGCGACCAAATGGTAGGGGGATTGAGGGTCGAGACGACGGTGTACGCGGAGATAGCGTAATCCATGCTCGCTTAATAAGTCATTGACCAATGCAGCATGGGTTTCAAGGTAATAGGCATCATCAAATTTGAGGGTGCCAGAATCGGGGTAAGCGACCATAACGTCGATCATCATTGTCTCCTAATATTAAATGGGCCCGTGGCCGTCACGACGGCCACAGGTTTATAGGTGTTATTACGCAGGCGCTTCCCAAGCTAAAGGCTTGAGCTCTTCATTGAGCGGCGTTCCCGCCACATGGTTGGTGTAGTTGGAAAGGGTTTTAAGGGCGCAAGCGATAACCAGCTCAAGCACTTGTTGCTGCGTGAAACCTGCCTCAATAAATGCATTTAACTCGGTTTGCTCAGCCCAGCCGCGCTGGGCGTTCAAATGGCGGGCAAAGCGAGTCACTGCAGCTAGTTTGGCATCATTAGGTGTGTTGCGTGCGCGTAAATCCTTGATGACTTCGTCATCGGCACCGGCTTTCTTTATGCCTCCGGTATGTGCTGCCACGCAGAATTCGCAGCTGTTATCCGCGCTAATGGCAAGCAGAGCCGCTTGCTGTTCAACAGGGCTAAGGCTGGTTTTGGCAAAAATGCCGTCAAGGGTCAGATAAGCTTCGAGTAGCGTCGGTGCTTCCGCCATCTTGGCAAAGATATTAGGCAGGAAGCCCATCTTTTTTTCAGCGGCCTGAAGGTTTGCTTGAGCCTCTTTAGGTGCACTCTCAGCGGTATGTAATGGAAAATCAGTCATTTCAAACTCCCTCTGATTAAAAAAAGATCGGCTATGCTGAGTTGTTAACTCGCCTAAATGATTATGGAACAGTCGGTTCATAATTGGCAATGGGAATGCTCAAAAAAGCCGAAATTAGATATTTAGCGTCTGCTCAATGTAACAAAGGGTTGTTGCCGAGCATTTTGATTAATTCAGCGCACTGTAAAGATTGTGCTCTCTTAAGCACTAACCATCACGAGCATTGGGTAGAACGGTGGTGGACATGAAAAGCGTGCTACAGAGAATGGGCTACATGATGAGTTGTTGGTTGTCGTGTCCTCGACATAAACAGGTGAGCGCGGGGCCGACTGAGAACCACATTGCCACGCTTTTAAAGCCCGGTGATGTTTTGTTGGTAGAAGGGTCGTCGCGGTTCAGCGTTGTTATTAAATATTTAACACAGTCGTCATGGTCTCATGCAGCGTTATACGTGGGGGGCGAACATGCCCGATGTATGGGTGCGCAAGGGGAGGAATGTTTTATCGAAGCCGATGTGACAGCGGGAGTTCGCTTGATTGGACTGAGTGAATTTAATGGCTGTCATTTACGAATATGTCGACCTGTTGGTCTACGGGGGAGTGAGGTGGAGGCGTTAATTCAGTTTGCTGGTAGCCGTCTTGGGTACCGGTATGACTTACACAACATCATTGATTTAGCGCGCTATTTTTTACCTTTACCTCCCGTTCCACAGCGCTGGCGTAGGTACTTTTTAACGCTAGGAAGCGGTGATCCCACGCGAGCCATTTGCTCGACACTTATTGCCCAAGCCTTCCAATCAATCTATTACCCTATTTTGCCTATTATGAATGATACCTCAGCTGCTGATGCTGATGTGGCAGGAACAAATGAGCTTCTGCTAACCCAGCGTCACTATTCGTTATTTACTCCGCGAGACTTTGATTTATCGCCTTACTTCGAAATCGTGAAACCGAGATTGATAAATGGGTTCGATGCCCATCAGCTTCACTGGCGGAAACCGAGTGATTCATCCTTAACTTAATCAGAGCGTGTAAGGAAGCTGTGCGCTCGTTCACTTACTCATGTCATAACTAACAACAACCAAGCAAGTGTTGGGCTGAGGCCGCTAAGTCGTGTCTCTTCACAACAAGGCTGACTTCGAGAGGTGAACATCATGTCGCTAACTAAACAAAAACGCAGTGATTTGCTTGAGAAACTTCGTCGCCAGGTACGTTACACCGCACCTGTCTTGGTGCTGGTGGCAGGCGGCGTTGCACTGGGCGTTTCGGCCAATGAGCAGAACGTATTTGCCAACGACCAATCCGCTACAAGTGGACTCATGCTGGCAAGTAATCACGCAGAGGCAGAGGTGCAACCTGAAGCCGAGGCTGGTGCTGAGGGCGAAGCAGAGGCAGAAGGCGAGGGCGAAGCGGAAGGAGAGGCTCAAGCTGAGGGTGCAGCAGGAGGAGGTGTGCAGCCTAATGAGCGTACACAGGCAGTGTCCCGGCCCGAAGGTTACGTGCCCGGCTACGATGAAAACGGCAATAACCCCAAAACACTCATTGAGCGCGGTGAAGCCCTGTTCAACGACACCTCGCTGAGTACAAATGGCCTCTCCTGCGCCAGCTGTCATGGCAGTGACGGCCAACAAGGCTATCAGGCAACGTTCAATCAGCCTTACCCTCATCCTGTTGCCATGGGCACCAATATGTTTGGCATGGAAACCGTCCATGCCGACGAAATGGTGCAACTCTGCATGGTGGCACCCATGGCGGCTGAACCGCTGAATTGGGAGTCTGAGGATTTAGCAGCCCTGGCGGCGTATGTGGTTAATGCCCGTCAGCGCTTCGCTGGTGAGGCGGACGGTCACTGTAATATGTAGACCAGCAGGGCTTAGAAAAGTAGGGCGGCTTTTAGCATTGAGCTGAAAGCTGCCTTTTGGACTGATTGTTCTTTTTGTGGTAAAACGCTTTCGCTCACTGATAAATGAAAAGGATCCTGAATGTTTGCTGACACGGCGAAAAATGCATAGCGTGCTTGCCAAGCAATTGACCATCATGATGCTGGTGGTTTTGGTAACGCTTTCAGGTGCTGGCTTTAGCAGCGCTGTAAAAGGGAGCTGCCTAGTTGATGCGCCTGTCTCAGCGACTGTTAACACGGATAGCCATTGCTACTCGCCCTCGTTGCTAGAGCAAGCAGCAGAGCATGCGGATACTTCCTGCTCTCCCTACGCGCCTGCAAGTGCAAACGCCATCTCAGGGACTATTTTGACGCCTTCTCCGCAGTGGTTGATGAAGGTGCCTTTTCCCCAATCACATCCTGAGCGTTTAGAAAAACCTCCCCGCATTTCATTGCATTTTTGAACACCTAGACGCGTTTCCATACCGCTTCAGAATCATGAGTGCACCTCATGGGCAGACGGTATGCCGGTAAGACATGAACGGAGAAAGCAATGGAATACCCTGCGATTGAACCTATTGCCGTGGCGATTGGGCCATTGGTGATTCATTGGTACGGATTAATGTATGTGGTGGGTTTTTTATCCGCCTGGCTTTTGGGGCGTTGGCGTGCTGATACCCTGGGTTTGAATAAAGAAGATATCAGTGACCTTATTTTTTATAGCGCCGTTGGCGTCATTGTTGGCGGTCGGTTGGGCTACGCCATTTTCTATGGCATGGAGCAGTGGTTAAGTGACCCGCTGTGGGTGTTGCAGGTCTGGGATGGCGGTATGAGCTTTCATGGTGGCCTCGTTGGCGTGATAGCTGCAGCACTTTTTTTTGCACGCAAAAAGCGACTCGCGTTTATCGATATCGCTGACTTCATTGCGCCTCTCGTGCCCATTGGCTTAGGCGCTGGGCGGTTGGGCAACTTTATTAATCAAGAGCTTCCTGGCCGTGTGACGGATGTGCCGTGGGCCCTGATTTTTCCGCAGGTAGGACCTGAGCCACGCCATCCCTCTGCGCTATACGAGATGCTACTGGAGGGGGTGGTGCTATTTGTTGTGCTCTTCTGGTTATCATGCCGCCCTCGTCAACGGGGGTTGCTATCCGGGGCTTTTCTATTCGGCTATGGCGTATTCCGCTTCGCGGTGGAGTTCGTGCGACTGCCCGATGCCCATATTGGGTTCATCGCCTTTGATTGGGTCACCATGGGTCATTTGCTGACACTGCCCATGTTATTAGGTGGCGCTGCCTTGATCCTGTGGTCACGTTCCCAGCCTGTTACTAGCGTTAAAGGAGCCTAATAATGAATTTAATGAACCCCACCAGTACACGCCGTATGTTTTTAAAAAAGAGCGTTCTCGCTGTCTGCAGTATGGCCGCTGTTAGCTCGTCAGTATGGCCTTTATGGGTTTATGGCGATGAGCAGGAGGTGCCTGACAACAACCATTACTCTATCCCTGAAAAGAGCAATATGATCGGTCAAGATTACCAGGTGATAGCTAGCCAAGAAGATACGCTTATTGATATTGCTCGTGTGCACAAGGTGGGCTACGAAGAGATTCTGTCTGCGAACCCTGAGGTCAGTGTGTGGGTGCCAGGTAAGGGAACGGCCGTTACCATTCCACGGCGCCATATTTTGCCTAACGAAGCGCGTAAGGGGATTGTGATTAACGTCGCTGAGCTGAGGCTATATTACTACCCGGAGATCAAGCCCGGTGAAACGCCACGGGTGGAAACCTACCCCATTGGGATTGGCCGTGAAGGCTTCAACACACCGCTGGGTATTACCAAAACAACGATTCGTTTAGAGAATCCAGCATGGTACCCGCCACGCTCTATGCGCCAGGAAGCCGCTGAGCGGGGAGACCCTGCACCGGCGGTGGTGCCTCCCGGCCCTGACAATCCGTTAGGTGAGCATGCGATTTTATTGGATATTCCTGGCTACTTAATTCATGGCACCAATCAGCCCGATGGTATTGGCATGCGCGCTAGCCGGGGCTGCATACGCATGTATCCAGAGGATATTGCCTCCATATTTGATAACGTGCCCAGTGGTACGCAGGTCAATATTATCGACCAGCCCGTTAAAGTGGGCGTTAGTGGAGAGGGCGATGCCTATGTGCAGGTCTTTAAAACGGTTGATAGCGATAAGGTAGGCGTTGATTCATTGAAAGCGATGCTGCGTTTGGAGTTGTCGGCGTCTGAAGGCAGTTTGGCTGAGCTGAATGATAACCGTCTACAGGTGCTATTCGACCAGCCTGATGATCAAATAGTCGCGTTATCTGCACTTACTCAAGCACCGAAGGAGGGTGAAGCGGAAGCAGCGAGCATGAATATTTATCAAATGATAACGCAGATGCCTTCAACTTAAAGCGGTTGCTAATTGCTTGATACCTCTTAGCGGCTAAGGCTGAGTATAACGCCTTCATGACCCTGCCTTGTCATGAAGGCGTATCATATAAACGCTTAATTTGGGTGCGGGTCGCGTGAACACATTTTGCGAGCCTCCCATGCTTTAGGTTTCTTAACTCTAGAAGCGTCAATCGAAAAAGAGTCTTCCCGCTGAAACGCGATTAATAGCAGACTACCCGCAAAGATAATCAGCGAAGGGTAGAACAGCAAGTTGGTGCCCTCCAGGTACCAGCCCAGAGGGTCAATGATTGAGGGGAAAACGGCAACAAGAGAGGCTCCGTTAATCGCCACCTGTAGGGGAAGTACCCAGCGGCGCATCAGCCCCACCAGAACCAATAAACCGATCACGATCTGTACCACGCCGAAAAGGTACAGAAGCGCCTCTGCGGACATGAACGACAGGTAGTATTTTTCGCTGATTGCCGCGCTACCTTCTGTGTTGAGGAGCTTGTTGGCGCCCCAGAATAACATCAGACCCGATAGTGAGATGCGCAGGAATAGCAGCGTTAATGCCTTCATTCGAATGATCCTTAGTTGTTGGTTACGTTGTTGGCGATGCGCGTTTATGAGCGTCCAGTTCACTGGCAATATGCGTTAACCCCCTGTCATCAGGGAGGGCGGCACCTCCCGAGGTAAAGCTTCCCCAGTCGCTGCTGAGCAACACGCACATCCAGCGTGGGTGTGCATAAAAATGATCTGAGTTGATGACGAGCTTTTGTGGTAGCTGAAACGATTGCCTTACAGTGCAGTCACGATTTTTTGTATTGATGCCTTATCGAGCCGTTGTGACGCTTTTATTTCCTTGCCGTTGATGCTGGTAACATGCGTTGAAGTTAAAAATAAATACAAAAAATGGTAACCGTCGTAGACTATTGGGAACGATCATTCCAAATCTCGGTTTAGCGCTTAAAGGCACGGCAAGGGGAAATTATGTCATCAGCAGACGCACATCATTCTGGCTATCGCGAAGCCCTAAGCGATAGCCATCCACCGCTATGGCCACGGGCCTTGAAAACGGCACTGATCATTGGGCCTCTGCTGACCGTGATCAATCAATTTGAGGCGCTGTGGGCGTTAAGCGGTTTCAGTTTCTGGCAATTTGCCTTAACCATGTTAGTGCCGTTCTGCGTGTCATGGCTGGGTGCCACTGGCGCCAAGCAGCACTTTGGCCGCACCAGCCAAAGGTACGTTGAACGTTTTGATAACATAGCCGTACTTGCTGACAAAATTGGCCATAACGCCTATGCGGTGAATCAGGCCTCTCAAAAGCGCCATGCATTTATCGAACAGGTACTCTCTCACAGCCGCCAGGCGGGAAAAGACGCCGAGCACCTGCAAGTGACAGCCGAACAGAGCTGTAAAACACTACGCCAGGCTAATCATGACGCCGCCGATGTTAACTCACGCATTCAGCATGTTGCCGATGGCATGTCGGCAGGCCGTGCGCTCACTCAGCAAACGGCTGACGCGGTGGCTACGTTCAGCCAGCAGTTTGAGGATATTCAAGGCATGGCGGCCAGTATTCAGCACATAGCCACCCAAACTAACTTGCTTGCTGTTAATGCGCGCGTGGAAGCCGCCAGAGCGGGGGAAGCCGGACGTGGTTTTGCCGTTGTGGCGATGGAAGTCAATAAGCTTGCAGACAGCGCGGCCAAGGCGGCTAATGATATCCATCAGCGGCTGGATGCGCTTTCCGGCACCACCATCGACGTTAAACAAAAGATGCAGGCGCTGCAGGCGCAAATCGAAGCGCTCGAAGCCGAAAGCCAGGCCGGCCAGCGCGGCGTAGCGACGGTGGCGACGGGGATTGACCATGCCACCGGCGCCGCTGATGAGGCCGCCGGTCATGCGATGCGACAGGTGGAGGCAACCCGAGGTGTCATACGTGACCTGGAGCAGGTACTGGAAGACACGCAAAAAGCGATTGAGCGTTCAGCCAGCAACCACCAGCTTGCCCTGGAACTCAGTCGCGTCGCCCATCCTGTTGTGCCCGCGCTGCCGGAATTAGCCCCTTCGCTTCCCGCATCGGGAGCCCAAAATGGCGTTGCGTAACTGGTTCAATCTCTCTCGGCACATGGCCTACTGCTCCGAGGCGCTGCAGGACGCCAACCGTCGGCTACGCCAGGAAATCGCCGAGCGCCGCGAAGCCCAGGCGCTTGTGGCAAGCCTTGCCCGGTTTCCCGAAGAGAATCGTCAACCGGTGCTGCGCATCGACCATCGAGGAGAGTTGCTTTACGCCAATAGTGCGGCCCGTCCGCTGCTCGATCACTGGCATTGCGATGCGCCAAACGATGACACCCCCCGGCAATTGCGAGTTCCCTCGGACTGGCAAGCGCGTGTCGATAGCGCGCTAAAAAGCGGAGAGCTCGTTGAAGAAGAGTGCTACCTGGAACAGCGCTGGCTGTTACTGACGCTCAACCCGCTGGTTGACGCCAACTACGTCAATCTTTACGGCACTGACATTACTGACCGCAAAGCCTATGAGCAGGCGTTAGAGCAGCGTAATCAGTTCGACGAACTGACCGGTTTAATCAATCGGCACGTGCTGTACGACCGTGTGGATCAAGTTTATCGCAGTGCAGACCACAAACGCGGGTTCGCCCTGATTGTGCTGGATCTGGAAAACTTTCGCCTGGTAAACAGCTTGCTGGGCCATCAGGGCGGTGATCAGGTGCTCATCGCCCTGGCAGAACGTTTACGCCAGCAGGTGAATGAGGCAGCCACACCGGCTCGTTTGGATGGTGATACCTTTGCAGTGCTCTTGCCGCATGTGGGTTCGCTTTCACATTTGGCAGCAGATGTTGAGCGATGGCTTAGTCACCTAGCGGAGCCCCTTGATGTTGGTGGTGAGCGTATTGAATGCCAAATAGTGGTGGGCATCTCCTTAGGCCCGCAAGACGGAGAAGATGCGCGAGAGTTGTTACGTCATGCCCATTTGGCTGCCCATCAAGCGCGACAGAGTCTTCAGCGCTACCGCTTTTTTGTTCATGAGCTGAACACGCACTTGCACCAACGCCATCAACGCTTGAGCGCCTTAAAAGACGCCATCCAAAACGACGTCCTATTGATGCATTACCAACTCCAGTTCGATGCGCACGGTGTAGCCGTCGGCGCCGAGGCACTTATCCGCTGGCCGCAACCTGATGGCAGCATGGTATCGCCAGGCGAGTTTATTCCTCTGGCGGAGGAAAGCGGTTTGATTGTGCCCATTGGTCGGTTAGCGCTAACCCACGCCTGTGCTCAAGCGGCCAAGTGGCGGCAAAGCGGTTATCCTCTGCGCGTAGCGGTCAATCTGGGGGCCGAGCATATTCATGATCCCGAGCTGCCTGAGCTGATAGAGACGCTTTTGGCGCGCTATAAGCTGCCCGCCCATGACCTGGAAATAGAAGTGACCGAAAGCAGCCTGATGGAAAATATCAGTCAAGGCCGTCAGCAGTTACAACGGCTACGCGAGATCGGCATTGATATTGCGTTGGATGACTTTGGCACAGGCCATACATCGTTGGCCTACCTACGCGATTTACCCGCCCAGCGGCTTAAGCTCGATAGAGAATTTATCACTGACTTGTCCGATAAACCCTATAACCAGGCAATCTGTCGTGCCGTTGTCACGCTGGGTCATGCCATGGGAATGACCGTGTTGGCTGAAGGCGTTGAGCGGGAAGAAGAACATGCGCTGCTTAAAGCGCTTGGGGTAAACGAGTTTCAAGGATTTCTGCTAGCAAGGCCTATGCCAAGTTCTCAAGTAGGCGAGTGCCTCAAGGGGTTATCATCAGCGCCGTCAGTTGAATAAATAAATTACTTTTGTGGTCGCGTTATGCTCAGCAGGTGTTTTGTTTATCCCGCACAGCAAGAAAGCTGCTTTACATTCTGGTTGAACGTTTGCGCGCAGAGTTTGAGGCCTTCCACCATCGTCAGGTAGGGAAACAGTTCATTGCCGATGTCCTCTACCGTCATATCTGCTCTTAGCGCCATCACCGCCGTCTGGATTAGTTCTCCGGCTTCCGCGGCTACCGCCTGCACGCCCAGCAAGCGCCCGGAATCGCGCTCGGCGACCATCTTGATAAAGCCATGGGTGTCGAAGTTGACCAGCGCGCGAGGCACGTTCTCAAGTTCCAGCATACGGGTATCAACGCTGAAGCCTTGCTCAAGTGCCTCGGTTTCCGTCAGACCAGCGGTGGCCACCTGTGGGTCGGTAAACATCACCCCCGGCATAGCACTGAGATCCAGAGTGGCCTCGCCTCCCGTCATGTTAACGGCAGCCCGACTGCCCCCGGCAGCGGCGACATAGACAAACTGCGGCTGATCGGTGCAGTCACCGGCGGCATAGATACCGGGAATGGTGGTTTGCAGATGCTCATCCACCTGAATCGCACCATGCGAGGTTTCCACGCCGATGCCCGCCAGGTTTAGGTCGTCGGTATTGGGTGTCCTGCCGGTCGCCACCAGTAGTTGATCCCCCCGCAAGGTGCCGGCATTGGTGTCGACGACGAACTCATTGTCGCTATAGTCCACGCGGCGGGCCCGGGTCTGCCTGAGAACTTTAATGCCCTCACGCTCGAACGCTGCCTCTATGGCGTCACCAATGGCGGGGTCTTCACTGGACAACAATCGGCTGCGGGCCAATACAGTGACCTCGCTGCCCAGCCTAGCGAAGGCCTGAGCTAACTCCAGGGCAACGAAACCGGCACCGATCACAATCAACCGTTCGGGTACTGTATCCAGTACCAACGCACTGGTGGAGGTCAGATACGGCGTATCGGCCAGCCCCGGTATCGGCGGCTCTGAAGGGCGGGCGCCGGTGCCAATAAAGGCGCGGTCGAAGTGAACAGTCTGCCCACCGCCGTCGTTCAGTCTGACTGTCAGATTATGGGCATCGACAAACCGGGCTTCACCTTTCAGGATCGTGATGGCTGAGTGGTCTCGCAGTATGCTTTCGTACTTGTTATTACGAAGTTCTTCGACACGTGCATGCTGCTGCTGAACCAGTTTCATCCGGTTCACCACGGGGGGCTGAGCGCTTACCCCCTCGTCAAAGGGGCTCTCCTTGCGCAGGTGCGCAATATGCGCGGCGCGGATCATGATCTTCGAGGGTACGCAGCCGATATTGACGCAGGTGCCGCCGATGGTGCCACGCTCGACCAAGATAATGCGGGCGCCACGCTCCGCGGCTTTCAAAGCGGCCGCCATGGCCGCGCCGCCGGTGCCGATGACGGCAATATGCAGGTTGTTATCACTCATCAGGACAACTCCTTGAATCTGTAGAGGCATTCTTACGGTAGGCGTCGAATTGTTTTTTGCGCCATAGGGCATAGACGGTCAAGCCGATGAATACGGCCAGGGCTGGAAGCAACACGTAGTCGAGATACCCCGTCAGGGCTGCTAGGCCCACAGCGCCCAGCAGGATCACCAGGATTGGGGTGAAGCAGCACAAAGCCACCAGGACGGTTCCAATTACGCTCGCGCGCAGCAGGGTCGTTGGGTTTTTCAACAGACGTTCTCCTTTTAAGCCAGTGGAGGTCGGGCATTCGGCTCCGTATTGAGATAAGGTTACTTCCGTAGTCGGCTACGGAGTCAAGGCAGATGTTGAATGACGCAAATTCACTGACCATTGGTGGTCTGGCCAGGGCAGCCAAGGTTCATATCGAGACAATCCGCTATTACCAGCGGCGAGGGCTAATACCGGAACCCCAGCGCCCGCCGGGTGGTATCCGGCGCTATGGTGATGCCGATATCGACCGATTGACGTTCGTGAAAACGGCGCAGCAGTTGGGCTTCAGTCTCGACGAGATCAGCGACCTGCTCCGGCTCGAAGACGGCGCCCACTGCCAGGAAGCCAGTGCTTTGGCCGAGCACAAGTTGCGGGACGTGCGAGAGAAGATCGAAAGGCTGGAGAAAATCGAGAAGGCGCTTGGGAAAATGGTCGACCGGTGCCACGCCCAACAAGGCAATATCACCTGCCCGCTCATTGAGTCCTTGCACGAAGGGATCAGTGGATCAGAAGAACAAGCACGTTAGTTTCCATCAATATCATCGGCGATGCGTGTCATGGCATTTCATGCACTGACGTGAGTTCACCCCTAATGCTTATACTCACATGGGGAAGGCGCTAAAGTGCTGCTCAAACGAGAAGGTCTAGAGCGATTGATCATGACGCTCAGGAGGACGAAGCTTTTTGCGATAGGTTTCTGGATCATCACCAAATTTTGTTTTAAAAGCAGCGCTGAATTGACTACGGCTCAGATAGCCGCAGCGCTCGGCAATACGTTGTGTTGGTAATGAGGTGGTGTTTAAAAGACGTGCAGCGTAACGAAGACGTAGTTCGATTGAAAATCGATGTGGTGGCATCCCAAAAGCCCGTTTAAAACGCTCAATAAAGACAGTGCGGCTCATATGGCAACGCTCAGCGAGTTGATCAATATTCAATCGTTGCCCCCTATATTGTGTCATTGCCTCAATAGCATTATGTAGTTCCGGCGCTTCCAAGGTTAATAGCCATGGATGTTGAGGTGCATTTTCTTGAATTTCACGCAGCAGCCAAATAAAACATTGTTTCATCAATGCTTCCAGCATGGCGGTGGTGCCAAGCTTTGGAGATTCTAATTCTTGAAATAATTGGTGAAAAAGATGCTGGATATGAGCATTAGAGTTTTCAAGGCGTACCGGAGCGTGCAAACGATCAAAGGGAGAACCGCCGGTCAGTGAATCGACTTCCAGCAAGCCACACAAAATGAGGACGCCTGGCAATGTGGTATCGGTATGGGTACGCATCCAAGGGGGCGACTGGCCAACGGGTATACATTGATTAACGCCAAACGGCTCCCCCGTAACCTCGTCGATGGTGAGGGCATAGTGGGGCGGGCATATAACTAAGCTACCGGCGTTCAAAGGCGTCCGCTGATGATTTTGGCCCACCATACTGCCGTTTCCACGCAATATATAATGAAGCGATACCGTTCCTAGTGGGGGAGCCTGTAGCGGCCAGTCACGGCGAATGTCGCATACGGCAAACGAGGTGACATTGATCAACATATCTTTAAGGGCGTTTTCAAGCATACCTGTCACCCATTATCCGAACGATATGGCACCTTTCTAGTACTTTTATCGTGGTGGTTGCGTCTAGGCTAATCAGGGTCTGATACTCCAAGAGGATTTACCTTATGTGCAACCATCATAGTGACAATAAGTCGCCAGCCACTCTACATAACGTAGATGAGGGGCGCCGACGTGTATTAGCGGGAGGCCTTGCTGGTATTACAGCGGCAACAATAGGTGGCTTCTCCAGCTCTGCCATGGCGCAAGGCGCAACTACAGACCCTTATGCTCCGCCAGCAGAAGGTGCCTTACCCGATACAGGTTTCCAACTGGATCTTAGTCGTGCAGCGCTAGTCGTTACCGATCCCCAAGTCGATTTTCTAAGCCCGGAGGGCGTCACTTGGCAGGTAGTGGGGGAAAGCGTACAGGAACATAATACGGTAGAAAACATTCGCCGCTTATTTGAAGCCGCTAAACAGCGAGGGATAACGGTAGCGGTGTCTCCCCACTATTATTACCCGCATGACCACCAGTGGACGTTTGGCGGCCCGTTAGAAAAAATGATGCATGGGATCGGCATGTTTGATCGTGAAAATCCGCTCGCCGCTTTACCGCGTAATACAGGTGCCGATTTTATGCCGCAATATAAACAATATATTGAAGATGGTGAGACAATTATTACGTCTCCGCATAAAATTTACGGCCCTGAACACAACGATTTGGCACTTCAACTGCGTAAACGTCGCATTGATCAAGTTATCTTGGCTGGCATGTCCGCAAATTTATGCGTCGAATCTCACTTGCGAGAACTATTAGAGCAGGGGTTTGAAGTGGTCGTGGTTCGCGACGCTACTGCGGCAGCAAAACTACCAGAAGGCGATGGTTATTTAGCCGCCTTGACGAATTTCAGGTTTATTGCCAATGCGCTTTGGAGTACAGACGAAACGGTCGCCAAACTACAAGGGTGAGAAAACTCTGGGCGGCTAACGTCATTGCCCGGCCCAATAGCTGCTCCAGACTGTTGGTTTATCCACTCTCTGGAGCATGCTCATGACACGTGATTCTGGTTGAGATAGGCCAGGACATTGATCATTCTGTACTCTAGTTAGTTAGCTGCTAAGAAAAATTAATAGAGAAGCGTGGCAGGTGCCTTGCGAGAGCACCTGGTGTCATTATGTGTGTTATGACGAGCGATCTAGTTTCTTGAACGTTGCGCCAAGTACGATGCCCCAGATCCAATGCAAGACCAGCGTCATGACCGGCGCCATCGGGCCTATATTGATGCCAAAGAGACCGGCGCCCGACATAGGCATGGGGATTAGCATCATCAATAACCATGCGCCGGTTGCAAAGATGATGCCCTTTGCAACAACAGACTTCCCAGGGATGAAGGATATTATCATGCTAAATATCCCACCCCAAAGTACGGTGCCAATAGCAAAGTGCATGATCCAGCCCATAATGGGGGTAGCGGGTAGTCCCAGCCGGGAATGCATCATCTGCTCCAACATTTGGATTGGATTCAGATCAGGCATTAACCCCATGCTGGTCTTCATCACCATGATGGCCGACAATGCGAGTGTTGCAGCGAAACCGGCGATAAAGCCATTCTTTAAATGACCCATGTTAAACTCCTTGCTCTATTTATTGATGCCATCACATTTAAACGTGAAAGCAGAAATGACAATAATGCGTATAACATTCACCGGATTAGTTGTTGAACGTAGCGAAACCTTACACGTCGTTTTTTGACGGAACAGTTGAAACATCTGCCATCAGTTGCAGACTCGGTGCTGCGAGAGAGTCGGCATGCCAAGTCGTATTTGAAGAGTTATAGGTCGATTACGGCTGATGTTTTTTGAAAATGTAGCTGTAGCTACAATCTACTACCTAAGCGCGATTATATAAATTTTCCTAGTCTCGCCGACACGTTGGCGTAACATGGGCTTCACAGTCATGATGGATATAGGTGCGCCCAAATGCCCCAGCAAACGCTAAAAGCACAGCCACGTATCATTTTCTTTGATGTTGTTGAAACCGTTTTTTCCCTGGCTCCGCTGGAAGATAAACTGACTGAGCTAAACCTGCCCCCCGGTACGGATCGACTATTTTTCGCACAGTTGCTGAGAGATGCTTTCGCTCTCTCGGCCAGCGGCGTCTTCCACCCCTTTCCAGACATTGCTAAAGGGACACTAACGGTCCTGCTGCACAGCCTTGGACGCGAGGCCGATGAAACCACGTTGAAAGATATCTTGGGCGTTTTCTCCCAGCTCCCTGCCCATAAAGATGTCAAACCCGCGCTTGAAAGGGCGAAGAACTCAGAGTGCCAAGCCGTCCTGCTCACTAATGGCTCCCGCGCTAATACAGAGAAGCTGGTACGCGACAACGGCATAGAGCATCTGGTTGACGATATTGTATCGGTGGAGGATTTCAGCATCTGGAAGCCGCAAACAGAGCTTTACCGTCTGGCTGCATTGAAACACTCATGCGCACCTGCGAATGCTCTGCTGGTAGCTGCCCATGCCTGGGATGTTCACGGCGCGATTCAAGCCGGTTTTCATGGCATTTGGATTCAACGCCAAGAGTCGTTCTACCATCCCTTAATGGGTAACCCTGATGGGCAGGTTACTAGCTTGGTCGATGCAGTGGATGTTGGAGTTCAACGGCTCCGGTGAACATCGGCACACAGCAATGGCTTATTGGCACTCGGCGCGGCACACCAAACGCTCCCAAGGGGGCAAACAGCCAGCCTAACGTGAGATATTTAAGCTCCGGCCACTCGGCCGGAGCTGGGTTTAAGTCTGCATGGAAATAGATTAGGCAAAAGATTGTTTTAACAATTTATTACTTTCGAAATCGACCTGGATGGTTTGCATCGTGGCGGTAACGCTTAAATAAAAAGTTTTAGCCGATGCCGCGAGGCGGGTAATTCTTGTCCTGGATAGTCGCAATACCCATCTTGATCATTTCCAAATCGGGACGGCAGAAAGGCGCGCTAGAGATTTCCGCAAAATGTAGTCCGCCATCCGGGCGAATGAAAAACAGCCCCGGTTCGGCAAAAGATTGATCGGTCTCTGTACTATCCAAGGGGGTAGAGATATATAGGCCTAAGTCACGCGCCTGATCGATATCAAGGCCGTACGCGACGTCGAAATTTAAGCCTACTTCATCGGCAAATTTTTTGGCTTTTTCCTCAGGGTCGGTGGAGACCGCAACGATCTGCACATTCCTATTATCGAAGTCGGCTTTTATATCATTAATCTGGCCGAGGTATTTTTTGCAGATGGGGCAGTGAAGGCCCCGGTACATAACCAGCATTTGCCATTGGCCTTGCGGTGGCTGTCCTAGCGTCACCGTCTCACCAGTAACGGTCTTTAAAGCAATAGCCGGAAAGGTTGCGTCGATTTTAGCGTGTGCTGACATCATGTAACTCCTTTTATCGTGTGGCCCCTAAAAGATTGTTTGTAAAAGGGGCATTGAGTGGACATCTCAATACGTGGAAGATTCCGGTTCACGTACAGTAGCTGTAGTCGATCCGTTGCTACTCGTCGAAAGATTAAGTACCAGGCCCGCATTCCAAGCAGGGATCGACGTCGGTGTCGGCCTTTATCATTTTTCCGTACAAGTCTCTTAGCGCAGTACGCACCCCTTCCTCAATCACCGGGTGGTAGAACGGCATCGCCAGCATAGTGGAGATGGTCATGCGTTGCTGAGCGGCCCAGGCCAAGAGGTGGCCAATATGTTCAGCGGCGGGGCCAAACATCTCGGCGCCCACGAACACACCGCTATTGCGCTCTGCATAGACTTTTAATATTCCCCGGTTTTTTCCTAACACCTTGCTTCGTCCCTGATCTTCAAACGAGCTTTTGCCCACAACATAGTTCTCGCGTTCGGCTGCCGGCATGCGGCCAATGGAGAGGCCCACGCTGGTTATCTGTGGGTTGCAGAACACCACAGAAAAGGGCACCTTCCTTTCAGCGGGGATCACGTTTGGGTAACGGCCTGCATTGTCCCCGGCGATTCGGCCTTCATGAGCCGCTTCGTGAAGAACGGGTGCCTGTTGATTGGCGTCACCTACCAAGAAAACCGGGCTGTTTCCGCACTGGAGTGTCGATGACTCGTTTAGCGGGACGCCGTTGTCATCAAGAACTAGCCCGCTGTTGTGAAGCGCCAGTTCCTTAAGATTAGGCGAACGACCTGTCGCCACCAGGATATAGTCAAATAGCTCCGTCAGTGCGCCCTTGTCGCGATGAACAAAGCTAATGGAAACTCCATCCTCAACTGAGGAAACATCGGTCACCTCTGAGCGAGTGTCTAGATAGAACTCCTCGTTAAAACATTGTTCGGCATAATCGCGTATTGCCTGGTCAGCTAAGCCGCCAAGAGAACCACTTCGACCAAACATGCGCACGCGAACTCCTAGGCGACTCAGTGCCTGTCCCAATTCCAAACCGACTATGCCGGTTCCAAACACTGCCACCGATGCGGGCAGATAAGGCAGTTCGAACAAGCTGTCATTCACCAGCAGCCGTTTGCCCAACCCCTGAAACATATCGGGAATGGTAGGACTCGATCCGGTGGCAATCACGATGCGATCCGCCTTGATTTCAATTTCTTCCCCGATCGCCAGCTTACCCGGCGAGATGAAGCGTGCACGCCCTACCAGCTTGTGGGCGGAGGGGATAGCGTCAACTGTTGCCAGTACCGATTCGACAAATTTATTTCTTTCCTTGCGCACGCGTTCAAGGACTTTCTCGCCATTGACCACGATCTTCCCGACCTGAATCCCAAACAGTCCTGTGTTAGCTGCATCATGGGCACTTTCCGCCGCTGCGATCAGCAATTTGCTGGGCATGCAGCCCACCCGGGCGCACGTCGTCCCATAATGGCTGCCTTCGATTAGCACCAGATTGTCGGTGTGCTTGCGCGCGGCGTTATAGGCGGCGAGACCCGCTGTGCCGGCCCCTATAATTGCAACATCTACTTCTCTTGTAGCCATCTCATCGTCTCCAAATATAACCATTCGATGGGTGTTGTTTACTTAACGGTAGGACGTCTGGAGAAGTTGAAACGCCAACGTCAAATTGTTTTATGCTGACTAAAATCGAGGAAGACCGCATTAACCAAGCGAGCCACACCGACTGTTAAGGGGTATACGCGCTGCTTCATCAAGGTGACACAGCGCTATCGCCTATTTGTTGAAATAAGGCATCTAACGTCTGAGCGGTATCGTCTAATTTAGGCGTGCTCTGGTTGATATAAGGAGCAAATACATAGCTAGGTATTTTCCATGACAGTGTCGCGCTGTCGGCTGAATCTTCAGTAACGTAGAACCGCAGTGGGGCTTCAATCATTGCTGGTACGCTTTCACGGATGATATTGACCGCAAAGTCGTTACGAAATACCCCGACAACTCGATTACCCGGAATGGTTTCGCCACGCTGTGCAGCGGCCTCGGTTGGACCAGCTTCTGTAACTACGACCATCCCAGCGTTAGAAACAGCCTGATGTAGATCATCAAGTAGCGTCGCGTAGTTTTTCTCTGAAGCAATGACTGTCCAACCCTCTTCTGGCCAATCAATCGGCTCATTAGCGGATGCTTGTGTGATAAACGATCCACTGCCTCCTGCCATCATCAACATTATAAGGAAATAGCGGTATTGTTTGATAAATGAGTTCATTGCTAGCTCTCCTCGATAAAAAACGACTTAACGCATGTTTTGTTGCCAAAAGCGCAGCGTAGAGGGATGTACACCAAAATCGCTTGATAAGGCTATATTCATTGATTCGCACAACAGCCGGATAAGCGCCATGTGGTGTACGGTGTGGCTCATTAGAAACGCCAGCTCACGGCCTAGGCTGGAAGGCAATATGAGGTTATTGCCCGATGGGTCGACTGAGTAGTTAACCACTATGGGTATATCGACGGGCTGGTGGGCCAGCGCTTGTAGTTCATTCCGAAGCTTGTCAATGGCTTGTGCCGCAACGCTGGTGTCTTCTTCTAGCGCGGCCTGGCGATCACGCTGTTCATAATCGATAGTATTTTTTTGGACGCTGTCTTTGAGGCCAGCCAGTAGCGTTTGATAATGCTCTAGTACATGGCGTACGTGCTTACCCACTGATTGGGTTTCAAACAGCTGTTGATACAATGTGCAAGGCATTAGTAGGAGTAAATTGCTGAGCTGATTAAGTGGATAGATGTTTTCATCCACCAGCCCCTTACTCGTGGTAAATGATTCAACGGCTGACAATGAGGTAACGGGCATAACGAAGCTCCTGATACGCTGAGCTGGCGACATCACCAGCTCAGCACAACACAGCAAATTACGCGTGCTGTAAATCGTTAACCGGCTTCGGCACCGCCTTCACCTTCGCCTTCGCCTTCCATCTCTTCTTCTTCACCTTCGGCACCGCCTTCGGCTAGCATCATGGGCGCTTCCTGCATCGGGGTGAATCCTGTGGTGGGCTCGTTTGCCTGGGCTTGGAAAGCAAGACCGCTTGCCACCAGGGCGAGGGCAGGTGCGGTATAGCCGAACTGGCGGCTTAGACGGCTCAGTAAACGACGTTTAGCTTCGTGTTGAGACATGGTGTTTCTCCTTATAGTGTCACAAGCAAACGCGCCAGATGGCGCGCCTT
>TARA_R110000796_G_scaffold252632_1_pt1 | contig 31384 bp, 17 predicted proteins | sample TARA_R110000796 | Tara Oceans TARA_R110000796 (sample SAMEA4397815) | marine metagenome | biome: Polar Biome; feature: [SRF] surface water layer (ENVO:00010504); material: water (ENVO:00002006), including particulate matter (ENVO:01000060) such as... | depth 5 m
ACGAGAATTAGCCGAGATAGATCCCTGTAAAAAATGGTATTTAAAGTTTTATAAAAAGGCTTTTTGATCAGCAGTGGTTGAGCACAATAAATTTAAAAATAACAATGTGGGGACGAAAAGCACGTTAAATAAACTTTAAAAGTAAAGATCATTTTATTTCTAAGGCATGTTTTGAGTCTTCTAAAGCAGTACGGCAAACATAAATAAGTATGCTATGAATGATATTTCCTTGTATTAAACAAAATAGTTGAAACTACTTTGCAAGCTTGCGATCCTCTTTAATAAATTTTTTAATTTAATATTAAAGGCCTTAAAGTACACAAGGCTTAAATAATGTTAACAATGCAACAAACAACTCATTCAGTTTCGATCACCAATTTTGAATTTATTAAATCAACTTTTCCGGAACTATATCGTTTAGCAAACGAAATGGAATATTATTATTCAACCGACCATAGTTGCGCTTTACTCAAAGCTCGCTTGTTTGCTGAGGTTTGGTGCCATCAAACAGCACAGTTTTTTAATTTAAAGTTAGCTAAAAATTCAGATCTTAGTCAAAAAATAAATCAGTTAAAGCTTTTATCTACGGTTCCAACTTATATTATTGATGAGTTAAGCCTAATAAGAACAAGCACTAATCATGGGGTTCATGCATCTCAGGAGTGGGAAGGGAGTTGGCGTTCAGTTGTTAGTTGTAGTCGTACACAAGTAAAGCAAACACTAAAGGCTACTTTTGAACTAGCTCAGTTTTCTTACTTTAATTTAGCAAATGAGCTAGGAGAGCAGGCTATATGGCAAGAGCCTGTTTTAGAAAATACCGTTTCTAATGTAAACCTTGCTTTAAATGGATGCCCCCAAGCAAATTTAGCAATTGCCGAGCAAGCGTATTCGCAATTGCTTTCAATAAAAAATCAAGTATCTACTTTGAGTAATAAAACAAATAAAAAAGCGTATAACACACTAAATAAAAAAGATTTAGAGTATTGGTTATCTCGGGCGCATTCATTAAATGCTTCAGGTACGTGGCAATTATATGCACAAGCATACGAGCAAAAATTTTTAGAAGAGTCTAAAACTATAAATGCAGAGTATTGTTATAAACAGGCTATAAAAGAATGCACTACGGGTGAATCATACTTTTTATATGCTAATTATTTAAGTGTAATAGGTCAGCCTAAAAGGGCATGGACTTTTTGTGAGGAGTCTGCAAAGCATGGTTATCATCAAGCTATTGTTGCTTTGCAGAAAAAACACTATAGATCTGATGATAGTATTTATAATCATTGGGTTAAGCAGGGGGTTGAGTATAAAGAAATTAACTCATTTACTATCGATGCTGCAAATAAACTCGAATTATGGCTAACAGATAAAGAAAACGATTTGGCAAAAAAACGAGCTCGTACGGCGTTAATTACAGCTCAAGCAACGCAAGCACCAGGGTATCAATATTTAAAAGCATTTTGTGATTACTTTGGTTACTGGGGTAAAACACCAAAATTAAATGTAGTTAGCGAGCTTATTAATACTTATAAAAATTTGCCGGGTACAGTGTATTACCAAACTCGGTTATTTAGCATATTAAAAGAACACACTGCGCACAGAGTAACCGCTATAGAGATTGGTTGTGTCGCAATAAAGTTAGAAAAAAATATAAAACTAAAAGCACAAATTCAGTTTGAAATAGCAATGTTGATGAAAGAAGAGCTAGCAAGTTGTGGCAAAGTAAAATGCAGCTTTGGGTTAAAAGCGTTAATAAAAGAGTCGGCTCAACTAGGGTATGAAAAAGCTAAACAATTTTTAAAGCTTCCAGTAGGCAAGGCACTAATGCGCGATAATTCTTTTGTTACTCATACAACAACATTTAAACAAGTTAATCGTCAAAAGCAAAAAATAGCTAAAAAACAGGCTAAAAAAGCAAACAAAAAATAGTTATACCAAAATAGTGTTAACTTTAAATAGGTAACAACTTATTTAAAGTTAACAAAATGATGTTAAAAAATACAATATAAATTAATTAACTCAATAACATAAGTACTTCTAGTTTCACTTAAGCAGCCTTTGGGATAAGATATAACAATCTCATACGAAAGGATTCTTGATGAAACACATTCTACTTATTGTGACAGGTGCAAGCCCACAAGTATTAACCGAAACTCTTTTTGCACTTTATCAGCAGGGTAAGCCTATTCCCGAAGAGATTTTTGTTATTACTACAAAAAGCACAAAGCCAATGCTTACTAATGGATTATTTGAGCAAGGTCATTTAGCTAAATTAATAGCAGATTATAAACTTCCTGATATTAAACTCCCCGATGAAAATATTTGGCTAATAGAAGATGACAAAGGCCAACCTATTAATGATGCTAAATCTGAAATAGAACAAACCTACATGGCCGACTTTATTACGCGTAAAGTGTTTGAACTTACCAATAAAAACGATATTAGTATTCATGCATCCATTGCAGGTGGACGTAAAACAATGGCGTTTTATTTAGGCTATGCAATGTCATTGTTAGGGCGCGAGCAAGATTCACTCAGTCATGTATTTGTGAATAACGAATTTGAATTTGTCAGAGATTTTTACTACCCAACACCTTATGACCATATTATTGATGGCAAAAATGGCACACAAGTAAACTGTATTAATGCAAAGGTAACCCTTGCCGAAATCCCATTTGTGCGAATGCGACAATCTATCGACGAAACCCTAATTGCTTCAATGCAGAGCGCATCGTTTAGTCAAACAGTAGCAAGTTTAAATTCAGCCCATAAAAAAGATTTAACCCTTGAAGTAAACGCAAAAGCAAAAACGCTCACCTTTGCAGGTATCGAAATTAAACTTACCGCAAAAGAAACCGCCTTTTATTTATGGTTAAACCAATACAGCCAAAGTGAACATAAAAAGCTAGTTGTGGGTCGTGATTTTGAAGAGTCTTTGCGTTACAGCAAAGAATATCTCATGCTTTTACAGCAAAATAGTAGTGATTTACGTATATTCCGCGACACCTTTGGCATAGAGCCCGAAGATTTTAGAGATGGTTTGCACAGTAATTTAAAGGTAATGGAAAAAACCTTTGTGCAACAAACGCGCAGCCGCATAAACAATAAAATAAATAAGGTGTTACCCAACGAGCTTGCTAAAAAAATAGCGATTGACTCCAATAACCAAAGCTTTGAAACAAGCTACTGGTTAAGTGCAGTAACACATAATATAAAAATAAATATAACGGCTTAATATTCGCAAGCTTGCAAACGCATAAAAATAATAACGCATGGTAAATTAGTTGATAAGGAAGTAATCAGGAATGAAGCAATCAATGAACTTTGAACATATTCAATCTAAGTGGCCAGAGCTACACCAGTTAGCCGCTTTTGCAGAAGACTATGCGATTACCGATCCACAAAGCTCACTAGTTAAGCTGCGTTGCTTTGCCGAAAAAGTAGTAGGCTACTTATATAAAGAACTTCGCTTACCTGTTTTACCAACGTCTAACATTTTCGACAAACTCACCGCCGACGACTTTACCAGCGCAGTCCCGCGTTTAATTACCGATAAGCTCCATGCCATACGTAAAAGCGGCAACCAAGCCGCGCATGAAGGCAAAGTAGATCAACAACAAGCTATTTGGATATTAAAAGAAAGCTACTTTGTAGCCTCTTATTTGTTTATGGCTTATACCAATGGCACGCAACAAGAATGCCCAGAGTTTAAAGCGCCTGAGCAAACACAGCCAACTAATCAAAGTGATGCCCAGTTTGCCAAAAAGAACAAACAACTCACTCAGCAGCTAGCCGAAAATCAAGCCCGTTTAAAACGCGCACTTGACGAACTAGAAGCCGCAGAGCTTGCACAAAAACAAGCCCAGCAGCAAACAGCAAAACTAAAACAAACTATTGATGCAGAAAAGCTTAACCAGGTTAAAACCCGCAATGAGCAAATTGTTAACTCAAGTTTTAACTTTAACGAAGATGAAACCCGTAAACGCATTATCGACTTAGACCTACGTAATGCAGGCTGGAATGTAGCACTTGACGACAAATCAACAGAAGACGTTGGCAAAGAAGTAAAAGTAACAGATCAGCCTACAACAACAGGTATAGGCTATGTTGATTACGTATTATGGGATGACGACGGAAAGCCACTTGCTGTAATAGAAGCCAAACGTACCCGCGAAAATATCGAAAAAGGCCGCCAGCAAGCAACGCTTTATGCCAACGCGCTCGAAAAGCAATTTGGGCAACGGCCCGTTATTTTTTACTCGAACGGTTGGGATATAAAAATTCTAGACGACGCGCAAGGTTATAACAGCCGAGGTTTATACGGTTACTACTCAAAAGATTCCCTGCAGTACTTAATAAAGCAACGCACGCTTAAAAAAGAGCTAAACACCACGCCAATAGACACCGCAGTAGCAGGGCGTTTGTATCAAATGGAAACCATAACTCGTGTGTGTGAGCGTTTTAGCGACAAACACCGCAAAGCGCTTATTGTGCAAGCAACCGGCACAGGTAAAACACGCGTATCTATCGCCCTTGCAAAACGGCTGCTCGATGCAGGTTGGGCTAAGCGCGTACTATTTTTATGTGACCGAAAAGAGCTACGTAAACAAGCGGGTAATGCCTTTACCGAACACACCAAAGAGCCAGTACACATTGTAGGCAAAAGCGCTAAAAACACCGCAGCGAGTGCGCGAGTATTTATAGCAACCTATCCAGGCATGCTGCGTATAATGAACAAGTACGACGTAGGCCACTTTGACCTAATAGTAGCCGACGAATCGCACCGTTCAATTTACAATATTTATGGCGATATTTTTAAATACTTTGATGCATTAGAAGTGGGCTTAACCGCCACGCCTGTAGAAATGGTATCGCGCTCAACCTGTGATTTGTTTAGCTGTGATTACAAAATGCCAACAGCCAATTACCCGCTTGAAGACGCCATAGAACAAGGCAACTTAGTTCCTTACAAAATTGTAAGTTACACCACGCAGTTTTTACGCGAAGGCATTAAAAAAGACAACCTAACTGATGAGCAAATAGCCCAATTAGAAGAGCAAGGGATTGATCCGAACGAGCTCGACTTTGATGCAAAACAAATAGACGAAGCCATTAAAAATAAAGACACCAACAGGCTAATACTACGTAACCTAATGGAAAAAGGCCTGCGGGACAAAGACGGCCAACTACCTGGTAAAACAATAGTATTTGCCCGTAACATAGCCCACGCCGAATTAATGGCGCAGCTGTTTAGCGAGCTTTACCCGCAGCATGGTGCTAATTTTTGCCGCGTAATTCACTCAAAGTACGAACGTGCTGAAGAGCTAATAGACGACTTTAAATCAAGCGACGAAAACAGCGTACGCATAGCTGTATCGGTCGATATGCTCGACACCGGCATAGACGTACCAGAATGTGTAAACCTTGTATTTGCCAAACCCATAAAATCAAAAGTAAAATTTTGGCAAATGATTGGCCGTGGCACACGCTTATGCGAAAACCTATATGGCCCAGGTAAGCACAAAACTCACTTTTTAATATTCGACCACTGGGCAAATTTTGAATACTTTGATGAAAACCCAGAAGAAGAAGACGTAAAACAAGCTAAATCGTTACTGCAAAAGCTATTTGAAGCGCGGGTAACCCTTGCACAAACCGCCCTCAAAAAAGCCAATATGGATGTGTTTGATCAAACAATAAAATTAATTCACGACGATATTTGCTTACTGCCAATGGAATCAATATCGGTGCGCGACAACTGGCAAGTGGTCGAAACCTTTAAAGACCTAAAACGCCTTAACCAGTTTATTCCTGATGATGTACAAACGTTGCTAGAAGAAGTAGCGCCGCTTATGCAATGGCGTAACATTATGGGGCAAAGTGAAGCGTATAAATTTGATTCTGAGCTAACCACCATTCAAACGCTGTTAATTACCGATGAAAGCCAAATTGATTTAGCTAAACAAAATGTAATGAACAAAGTTGAATCGCTACAAATGCACTTAAACGAAGTACGTAGCAAAGCACCTGCAATAGCAGAAATACAAACCGAGCAATATTGGCAGTATTTAACCCATGCAGCGCTTGAGCAAAGCCGCATTAATTTACGCAGTATTATACACCTGCGTAATAAAGACATAACACCGCCAAAAAGTGACTTTATACTCGATATAAAAGAAGACGCAAACCAAATACACGAAGCCGACAGGCTTACAAAAATAGTCTCTATTGATTATCAAATATACCGACAAGAGGTTGAAAAAACACTCACCCCGTTATTTGAAACCGACAGCGTTCTGCAAAAAATTCGCAATGGCGAACAAGTAACCGAAGCCGACTTAGCGCAATTAAGCTCGTTAGTGCATACGCAAAACCCAAGTGTTGATTTAAATACATTAAAAGAGTTTTTTCCCGAATCAACCGCTAGCTTAGACAAAATATTGCGTACCATAGTCGGCATGGATAAAAACGCCATAGAGCAAAGCTTTACAACCTTTGTGCAGCAAATACACACCCATGTTAATGCCAAGCAACAGCGCTTTATTGGTATGTTAAAAAACCACCTAATTCGCCACGGCTCTATTGAAATAGCCCAGCTTTACGACGCACCTTTTACACAAATACACGACATGGGGCTCGATGGCGTATTTAGCCAGCAACAAGCCGACGTAATAGAGCAATTTATTAAGCAGTTTGATGTACAATTGGGTGATAAAAACCAATCTGTTGAAAAAGAGGTGAGATTGTAAATGGCTAATCAAGGTGTTGTTATATACCAAACTCCGGATGGTTCGTTATCTTTTGATATTCAATTTAAAAATGAATCGCTTTGGATGTCTCAAGCGCAAATGGCTGATTTATTTGGAACGAAGCGACCCGCTATTACAAAGCACTTGTCTAATATTTTTAAGACTGGTGAACTGGAGCAAGAAGTGGTTAGTTCCATTTTGGAACAAACCACTGAACACGGTGCAATAGCTGGGAAAACACAAAAATCAAAAACTAAATTTTACAATCTTGATGCTATTATTTCCGTGGGCTACCGCGTTAACTCAACCCAAGCAACGCGCTTTCGCCAATGGGCGACTAAAACATTAAAGCAGCATTTATTAAAAGGCTATACTTTAAACCAAGAGCGATTAGCACAAAATGCAACAGAGCTAGATAACGCATTACAACTCGTTAAACGTATTGCTGTTTTGCCACAAAACAGTGAGTTTGGTGCAGGGCTTGTAGATATAATTGCCAGTTACACGCAAACCTTCTTATGGCTACAACAGTATGATGAAGGACTGCTTAATTCACCAAAAGGGGAATTAGGCGGTGCACTTACACCACTTAATGATGCAAAAATCGCGATTTCACAGCTTAAGCAAAACCTTATAAACAAAGGCGAAGCCACCAAGTTATTTGCACAAGAGCGTAACAATGGCCTAAATGCAATTTGGGGCGCGTTAGATCAAAGTGTATTTGGTGAGCCTGCCTACCCAAGCATAGAAAGTAAAGCGGCGCATTTATTATATTTTGTTGTTAAAAACCACCCATTTAGTGATGGCAATAAACGCACCGCAGCATTTTTATTTGTCGATTTTCTAAATCGTAATCAACGCCTGTTAAATGAAAATTATCAACCCGTAATAAACGACACAGGCTTAGCGGCTATTACTTTATTAGTGGCTGAGTCAAACCCTAAAGAAAAAGACACCATTATTCGCTTAATCGAAAATTTATTAAGCCAAAATTAAATAGCACAAAACGTAGGTTGGATAAGCCAGAGCGCCATCCGACTATGTTGGATAAGGCAAAGCGCCATCCGATGATGTTGAATAGGCAAAGCGCCATCCGACGATGTTGAATAGGCAAAGCACCATCCGACACCATGATATAAAATTTAACCAATACAACGAGCGCAATAAACAGCTCACACTAGGAAAACTATGATAACCGGACCTTTAAAAAGTAAAATAGACAAACTATGGGAAGAATTTTGGACAGGCGGTATCACTAACCCGCTAACCGTAGTAGAGCAAATTACTTTTTTAATGTACGCCCGTATGCTCGACATGAACGAGCAAGCCGACGAAAAACGCAGCGCACGTACTAAGCAGCCGTTTAACCGCCGCTTTAGCGACGCCGAGCAACATATTCGCTGGCAAAACCTGCGCCATTTAGGGGCCGAAGAGTTATACAAACTGGTTAAAGATGAGCTATTTCCGTTTTTTTCAAAAACTTCAGACGACGTATCGCCAGAAGGCGCGGTATTTAATGAGTTTATGAAAGACGCGCAATTAATGATTCAAAAGCAAAGCTTATTGGTAAAAGCCGTTGAAATGGTAAACGACCTACCGCTTGAAAACTCAGACACCAAAGGCGATTTGTACGAATACCTATTAAGTAAACTCACCACCGCAGGCATTAACGGTCAGTTTAGAACGCCGCGCCATATTATACGCGCTATGGTCGAAATGATGGACCCAAGCACTACCAGCCAAATTTGTGACCCATCTACCGGCACCGGTGGCTTTTTATCGGTAAGTTACGAATACCTATTACAAAAATACACATCAGCCGAGGGCATCGAGCGCGAACCTGTGCTTGACGTAAATGGCAACGTACAGCTTGATGACAGCGGCAAACCGCTTGAAAACCTTCTCTACTCAGGTGATTTAATTACCCCAGAGCAGCGCAGCCACATTGATACAAACATGTTCAACGGTTTTGACTTTGACGCAACCATGCTGCGCGTAGCCGCCATGAACTTAGTAATGCACGGCATTAAACAACCGGGCATTCATTATCAAGATACCCTAAGCCAAAACTTTAAAGAGCATTACCCGCAAAAGGCAAAAGAAGGCTTTGACATAATACTCGCCAACCCGCCATTTAAAGGCAGCCTAGACGAAGAAGACGTATGCCCTGAGTTATTACGTAAAGTAAAAACTAAAAAAACCGAGCTGCTATTTGTCGCCCTTATTGAGCGCATGCTAAAAGTGGGCGGCCAATCAGCCACTATCGTACCCGACGGCGTATTATTTGGCTCATCAAAAGCGCACGTCCAACTGCGCCAAATGCTGGTGGATAACAACCAGCTAGAAGCCGTAATTTCACTACCAAGTGGCGTGTTTAAACCCTACGCCGGTGTATCAACCGCTATATTAATTTTTACCAAAGGTGGCAGCACTGATCATGTATGGTTTTACGATGTACAAGCCGACGGTTTTAGCCTTGACGATAAGCGCACCCCAATAAAAGCCAACGACTTACCAAGCTTAATCAGTGAATTTAAAGCCCGCGATAAAGCTCAGGCGACAAGTGATAAAAATGATAAAACCCAGAAAGCCTTTTGGGTAAGTAAAGACGACATAGCCAGCAATAAATACGACCTTTCAATCAACCGCTATAAAGAAGTGGTGTACGAAGAAGAAAGCTACGATCCGCCAAAAGAGATTTTAGGTAAATTAGTGAGCTTAGAAAACGAAATACTGGCTGATTTAAAAGAGCTCGAGGGGATGTTGTGAGTTGGCCGTTGGTAACTTTAGGCTCGCTGGAAGGCGGAAAAGGAAATTTTGTTGATGGACCATTTGGCTCAAATTTAAAGTCATCTGAATACACAGAGTCTGGTGTTCCTCTAATTCAGTTAAAGAACATTAAACCAAATAAGTACATTACAAAAGATCTTAAATTTGTTTCACAAGAAAAAGCTGATTCAATTAGCAGGCATTCATATAAATCTGGGGATGTTTGTATAGCTAAATTAGGTGCTGTAGGTACAGCTTGTATAATACCTGATGATGCTCCTGATGGGATAATAGTTGCTGATGTTGTAAGATTTAGAGGAGATAAATCACTCATTGATTATAAATATTTCTGCCATTTTCTTAATTCACCTGAGGGACAAAGACGAGTATTAGCCCTAAGTAGAGGGAGTACTCGTACACGTACTAATTTGACGGATTTGAAAAAAGTTGAAATTCCATTACCACCACTAGACGAGCAGAAACGCATAGCCGCGATTTTAGATAAAGCCGACGCCATCCGCCGCAAACGCCAACAAGCCATCAACCTCGCCGACGACTTCCTACGCAGCGTATTCCTAGACATGTTCGGTGATCCTGTATCTAATCCAAAAGGCTGGGAGGTTAAATCGTGGAAAGATGCATTAAGTATTGTTAATGGAAAAAACCAAAAGGCAGTATTATCGAAAAATGGTGCTTACCCAATTATGGGTTCTGGCGGAGAAATGGGACGAGCATCAGATTATTTAACACCAGAAAATAGTGTAATTATTGGTCGTAAAGGCAATATAAATAAACCTATTCTAGTTAAAGAAAATTTTTGGAATGTGGATACAGCATTTGGTTTAGTACCTAAACCATCGATACTATCGTTTAATTACTTATATTGGTTCTGTAAGCTTTTCGATTTTGAACGATTAAATAAAGCGGTAACGATCCCGAGTTTAACTAAAGTCGATTTATTGCAAATCTCTATACCATTGCCAGGTATTTCTAAGCAAATGAGGTTTGATGAAGTAGTGAATAAAATAGAGTCAATTATTAGTAAAAATATTAATTCATCGCAAAGCGCTAACGATATTTTTAATTCCCTAAGCCAAAAAGCCTTTTCGGGCGAACTTTAGATAATTAATAACAGAAAATACTAACAAGGATGTTAAATGACCCAAGGTAAACTAAATAACAACCTAACCGAAAATGAAGTTTTAAAACAAGCCGCTGACTTAGTCGAAAAAGCAGATGTTAAAGGCGCGATTAAGTTATTAGAGCACTGGCAGCAGGAAATGCCGTTTTCGCTTAAGGTACTTAATAGCCTGACGCCGCTTTATTATAAAGTGGGAGACTTTGATCGTGCGGGTAAAATATCGTTTAACACACTTAGCAAACACATAGCGCACGTGGCCAAAAATGATGCTGATTTACCTGTTCAGGCTGATTTGTCATTTTTGGCTGAGCAAGAAACTAGCTTAACCGAAGCCGAATATGTCTTTGATAATGAAACGCCTCCACAGCCAGCTGAAAGAAAGGTACTGAGCTTAAAATCGCACAAAGCGCCAGAGGTCACAAATAAAGTAACGATTAAACATAAGTTTAAGCGTGTTTTAAAGTCGCTTAAAACTAAGTTGTTTAATAAAGAAGCGAAAGTTGCTGATGATACTATTATCAAAACCGAACACTTAGAGCCAGAAACAAGCTTAAAACCTGTATTACTCGCTAATGAGATAAAAGAAGCCGCAGCTCCCAAGCAAATAGTAAGTTTAAATAAAAGCACACAAAATCCAGCAAAGCAAAGTGTTGCCAGCCACCACACCGAGCAAGTCACCGGTGTAAAACCGTCTCATGAATCAAGCCCCCTCGAAGGTGTTAACTTAGCAAGGCCGATATTAAGCTTAAATAAAAATACTCAGCAGCGAGTTAAGCAAAGAGTTAAACAAGGCGATAATGTAAATAACTCTGAGCCGGCCAGTGTGCAACCCAGCTTAAAATATGCTGCTAATAACCCCTCTTCTGATAATGAGCATACGCAAGAAAATAAACCAAAACGTGCTGTTTTAACTTTAAAGGGTAAAGACACATCGCCACCTGCAGATACTCAGCAAATACCTAAAATAGTTGTTAAATCAAAAATTAAAGACCTTGATTACAAGGGGGCCTCAGCGCTGCATGAAGAAACTAAACGTGAGAACTTAAGCCCTTTAAAAGAAGATGCAGGTAAGCCACAACAAGCGGTTACTAGTGAACTGCAAAACATATTACAACATGCCAAGCAGCCGGCTACTGATAAAGTGAGCAGTCAAAACAAAGAACTAGAGCAAACTGTAAAAGAACCTGCTGTTACTGAGGCTATGAATGCGGCTTTGCTTGCGAAAAGCAATGTTAATTTTATTAGTGATGAACCTAATGATCTTGAAGATAACGATATAACTGAAGGCGACCTAGAGTTTGAAAGCTTTAGTGATTTAGATGACTTAGCTGGAGATGTTGCATTAGAGCAAGATAGTTTTGATACATTTAATGATGATCTGTATGGGTTATGGGATGACTCGCTTGATGATGACGTTGAAGACTTTACTGAACATGGCGTACTCGATAATACGTTTACTCAAGAAGATCGCGCTGTAGCAGTAGCTTCAGAGCTAATAATATCTTTTGATTGGCCGCGCAGTGCGTTGCCTTTTTTAGCCGAAGTACTTTGCATAAAAGGATGGGGTAATGCAAAAAGGGCATTAGAGCGAGCGGTTGCCGAGGGGGCAACATTAGATGAGTTAATGCTCGCATATGAAGTTAAAAATTTATGGTTAGATTCTCCACGGTATTGGATTGCCTTTTCTAAAGCTTATGCATCTGGCGAGTCAACGGATGCAATATATCGACACTTTAGCTGGAGACAGGCACTTCGTTTAATTAGGACTTTTACTGATTTGCCAAGCTTTGAAGAAGTATATGATTTATTAGAGCAGGAATTTGACTATTGGTACGACCATAAAATCCTTAGATTGTGTTTTCCTGCTTTTATAAAATATTTATTTAATTATCGATTGAACGAAAGAAATATAACATCGTTGTTAGGTGGGTTTGGTAACGCAGAAGATTATGATCATACTGATGAACTTTGGGCCTGCCAAACTCACTCTGACGAAATGCAAACACTCAATGAATACGGTGTAGATTTATTAGCTAAAAATGCGCAACCCAGTTATTACACGTCTGATACATATACTCGAGAGTATTTACTCGAGTCTTTTAGAAGCGGCTTGCCTGAAGATGAAAAGGAAAAAAGCTATGAATAAATATAATGGATTAAAGCCGGTAAAGCGCTGTTGGGTTAAGCATGAAAAGTTGGGTGATGGGTTAGTGCAGCAAGTAATGGAAGGCTTGGATGGGGTTACTTTAAAAATCCATTGGCCGGCGCTGGGTCGTCAAACATTAGAATTACTTTCATCAGTTGGTTCAGGTTTTAAGGTTGGTATGGAAGTGCAGCACGTCCCAGTTTCGAATAGTGAAAAATCACTAGGAGAAGGTGTTGTTCTTAAAACACAGGAAATTGCAGGCTTTCATCAAGTATTGGTTAGTTTTTCAAACACAGGCACAACTCTATGGCTACCTTTTGAAAGACTAGCCTGGATAAAAGGGGTTAAGCACCGCTTCTGCACACAAGATTTTGGTGATGAAACTGCACCAGAAAAGTTCAGGCTTAAAGTATTGGCGCACGCTATAGAAAATTGGAATGAAAATACTGGCTCTTTATCAAGAATGAATATTGACCCGTTACCGCATCAGGTTCATTTAGTGCATCATATTTTAGCATCGGGCCACGCTAACTGGCTTATTGCTGATGACGTAGGCTTAGGTAAAACCATTGAAACAGGCATGCTACTTAAAGCGCTTGAGCAGCGTGGCCAAGCCGATAGAGTTTTACTAATTACCCCCGCAGGCTTAACGGCTCAATGGAAAGAAGAGCTGCATCATAAATTTGGCTTAAGTGACTTTAGGATATATGGGGAAAACTTTTTAATAGAAGAAGCCCGTGAATGGGGCATGTATAAACACGTTATTGGCTCAATAGATAAGTTTAAAGATGAGCGGCATTTAGATAAATTACTCAGGGCTGATGACTGGGACTTGGTGATATTTGATGAAGCGCATAGGTTAAGTAGAAGACAATATGGCTTAAAATTTGATGTGTCGCATCGGTTTCAATTGGCTAATCGTTTACGGTCTAAAACAAGAGATATGCTGCTGTTAAGCGCAACGCCCCACCAAGGTAAGCCTGATAAATTTCAAAGTTTGTTAATGTTGCTTAACCCAGATAAAAAAGAAGAAATACAAACGCTTTCTTTAAACCCTGAAATACTCTCAGAAATGATGATTAGGAATAACAAGTCGGATGTAACGGATATTGATGGCAATTTCATCTTTAAGGGAAAAACTACCAAAGCGATTAGAGTCCCCCATGATAATACGATGAAAGTGTTTGATGAATCATTACAATCGTATTTGCGTAAAGGTTATTCTACCGCTAATGAAATGGGGCAAACCGGTTATGCGATTGGTTTTGTTATGACAGTTTACAGAAAACTTGCCGCGTCAAGTGCAAAGGCTATTAACAGGGCTCTTAAAAACCGTAAGTTACGGCTAATAGAAGCTGCTAAACCTTATGATGAGCATGATGATTTACTTGAAGATGAACGCTACTCAGGTGAATTAGAAGAAAGCGAAGTTTTGAGCCTGAAAAGTAAGGAATTTTTTGCGGGAGAGTTTGAACAATTAGATATATTAATTGCAGAGAGCGAAGAGGTTCTTAGGTGTGACCCCAAATTAAAGCAGTTTACCGATACTTTAATACCGTCTATTTTAGCGAATAATCGCGAAGAGAAAATTTTAATATTTACCGAATATAGGTCGACACAAGCATATTTAAAACATGCGCTTGAACAAAGCCAGGGTAGCGGCTGTGTTGATTTAATTAATGGTTCGATGCCGCACAGCGAGCGCAGAGAAGCAATTGCACGATTTGAGGGTGAAGGTCAATTTTTAATATCGACTGAAGCGGGCGGTGAAGGTATTAATCTTCAAGAAAAATGCCACATTATGATCAATTACGATTTACCTTGGAACCCGATGCGGTTAGTGCAAAGAATAGGTCGGCTTTATCGATATGGACAAAAACATCGTGTTGTGGTTTTTAACTTGTATTCGCCTGAGTCTATGGATGATCAAATAATGGAATTAATGCAAGAAAGAATAGAGCAAGTAGTTGGCGACTTATCAACGTTGAGCGGAGAATATAACGAACGGTTGGGCGAAGATATAATGGGTGAAATTGCAGACCTTGTAGATGTTGAAAGTATTTTAGAGGATGCGATTGGAGATGGTATTACACGAACGCGTGATCGTATTGAAGAGGCGTTGAATAAAGCAAAAAGTTCAGCATCTAAGCAACGCGAATTATTTGAATTCGCAGCAGGGTATGATCCAAATGAAATGAAAGAAGAGCTAAATATAACCTCTGAGCATGTACAGTCTTTTACGGTGGGTATGTTTGAATATTTAGGTGTTGAAATAGTCGATACAACACATAAAAATTTAATATGGAATATAAAGTTACCTGAAGAATTCGCTGCGGGATTAGGGGTAAGAAAGACACGGTGGGAAATTACCTTTGATAGAGCCTTGTACGCAAGGCGTGGTAATTGTGAAATGATTGATTTAGATAATTTTATTTTTAAGTATTTATTAAAAAAGGCTAAATCATATGAATTTGGTGGTTTAACTGCAGCCGTAAGAAATATTGAGGGAATTGATGGTGTAGTGCTTTGCTCATACCTGAAGTGGCAAAATAGTGTTGGTTTAAGGCAAAGGCAGGAGTTAGTTGCCGCACATTTAAATACTAATAATAATGTAGAGATTAACCCCCAAGCATTTTGTAATTGGCTTAAATCATCAGCGAGTTATTTGACTCCAGACGTGAATGTTGAAACAAATAAAGTAGTTTATGCCAAGCTCGAAAAAGCAGCGCTTGGCATTTTAGCTAAAAAATCAAATAGGCTACTACACCCAGAAGGGGTGCAAGACTTAGCTGCTGGTAAGTTTGGTTAAACTTATGAAACTCCAACTAAGCGCTTCAAACGCACTTAATAAATACTTCAAAGCCGATTTACCTCGCTTGCCACATGAACTCGGTAAACAAGCGGGGGTAAATACCCTAATCAGTGACGGCGATAATTTTAACTGGCAATTACAGATAATTGATAACAGCTATAAATCTCGTGAAAAAACAATCATTGTTTGTGAGGCGAATAGCCGTTTTACGTTTTTTATAGCGGTTAATTTAAAGCTATCGCAACAGGAACTAACCCAGCATTTGCAGTATGAATGGCAATTAATTTTAGCTCAAACACTTGAGGTGTATCAGCTAATACTACGCAGCGATATTGCCGTACTGTTAAGTGAACTATCTAAAATAGAATTTACTCCGCACTGGGTTAAAAATACCGATTTAAGCATCAGTGGTCACATTAGCGACGCCGCACTTTGGGTTACCCAAACACTTAAAGAAGAGGGGCTTTATGAGTTATCTAAAGAACTTGCCATTGAACTAGCAGTATACTTAAACACCCAACCTAAGCGTATTACTAGTAAAGTAACTGGTCGTAAAGAGAGGTTTATACCGATAGAACGCTTATTAAGTTACTGCCAATCGCTTATCACTGAACAGCAACGAGGTGCTAAACCGCCAAACGATATAATTGATAACAGTAATATCATTAATTTTAGCGATTACAAAAAAGCTAAAACAAACTAAATATATTTTCGCAAGCTTGTGAAATTATATTTTTATAAATTTTTGTATAGCATTACAAAAAATAAAGCAGTACTAACAAACACCTAATTGTTAGTTAAATATTTAAGGAAGAAAATGACCCTCTCATTACAAAATTTTAATAGAGCCCTATCTGAAGCAGAGCAACTATTAGCATGCTTTGAAACGTTAAATAACCATCCAGAATTATGCTCGTATGATGTTTTAAAAAAAGCGAGCTTAATAATGACGCTAACAGCATGGGAAACCTATGTTGAAGATGTGGTAACTGAAATTTTTGATGCCAAGTTTAGCTTAATTAAAGGCTCTCAATTTGGCCACTTTGCAGAAAAGCAATTACATGAACGTTTAAAGTTTTTTCATAATCCAAATTCAAATAAAACCAAAAAGCTATTTGAAGAGTTTTTTGGTGTAGATATTACCGAGCAGTGGATATGGCCAAACGTGTTACCAAAAGATGCCAGAGAGCAGCTGAATAAGTGGATTTCTAAACGGGGTGAGGCCGTACACCGCGCACAGCTTGATATTACTCAACCACAAATAATTAAAAAAGATGAGCTTGAAAAGTGTTTGCGTTTTTTTAAAGCGCTTGTACAAGCAACAGACAAAGCATTAGCAGTAATTTAAAGGGATAAGTAATGAGTTTACAAACAAGAATAAAAAAATTAATTGATCAAATTTCAGTAGGTATGCATGAGCGTGAAGATATTATTCCTATTGCGCTATTAGGTGCACTGACCGGACAAAATACATTTTTATATGGCCCACCAGGGACAGCTAAAAGTTTAATATCACGTCGTATAGCAAAAGCATTCGATAGCCCTTCGTATTTTGAATGCCTAATGAACCGCTTTAGTACACCAGAAGAGTTGTTTGGGCCTGTATCTATTAAAGCACTGAAAGAAGATCATTACACACGTAAAACTGATAATTATTTACCTAAAGCTGAGTTCGCTTTTTTAGATGAAATTTGGAAGTCGAGCCCTGCAATATTAAATAGTTTATTAACACTTATAAATGAGGGCATATATAAAAATGGGCAAGAGCTCGAAAAAGCACCTTTAAAGGCCCTTATTGCAGCATCAAACGAAACGCCTGAAGAAAACCAAGGCTTAGATGCTCTATATGATCGTTTTATCATCAGGTTAATGGTTGGGCCAATTGAAATAAAAGAAAACTTTGAAAGCCTAATTAGTAGTAAACCAACTCATGCTGAAATTAAAGTAGCTGATGATGTAGTGATTAAAAATAATGAGTGGTCTAGCTGGCTTAAAAAGATTGATACAGTTGAACTTTCACAAGATACGTTAACAATAATTCATTTAATTAGAAAAGAACTGTCGGATCAATTTAAAGAGCTTGGAGTTTATGTATCAGACAGACGTTGGCAAAAAGCAGCTCAATTACTTAAAGCCTCGGCATTTTTTAATAACCGTAAACAAACCAACCATAGCGATGTATTGTTATTGCGTTATTGCCTTTGGACTACCGAGAATAATCGCAAAGATGTTGAGAGCATAGTAAATAATGCAATAGAAGAGTCTGGCTTTTCACCAGAGCTCAGCTTAGCTGAGCTTGATAGAAAGAAAGATGCGCTTGATAAAGAAATTACTAATGAAATTTTTTATGAAAAAGATGTTTACGATACTGTGAATATTGATGGAAAAGAGTTTTTTAAAGCAGTTATGAATTTCGAGTTTGGCGACCATTGGGGCAGAGAAAGGGCACAAAAAACACTCTATATCCCAAAAAATAGTATGAATAGTGAAGAAACTTTTATTCCGGTAAATACTCAAGCGGTTGAACTGGATGGTTATGAGGGATGTTTTAATAAACAAGGCAGCTGTTCAATTAAAGTCACAAGAATAAATCGAACTCGATGGAGCGCGGAAGGTGTTTTTACTCCAAAAATTTTATACAAAAAAGGCCAAAAGAAACAAAACGTAAATAACCGCTTAATTAATGCTTTAAAAGCTGAAGTTAATGAGCTGACACAAAGCTTAAGGACAACTTTAAAATTATGTGAGGCTAAGCAAGCAGAGTATGTGTCTAGCTTGTACTCACCGTTTGTATCTGAACAATCATGCAATATAGCGCTAAATGGCATTAATCAGCAAGTAAGTGATTTAAAGTTAAGAGTTAAAGATTGTGACCGTTTAAAAGGGTTATGTAGTGCGTAAAGTTGATGAATATGCAACCACTATGCTGGCTGAAATAAATAACGATTACCAAGGTATATTTGAGCAAGCTCCAAACTTAGCATTCCAAGTTGAAGATCGCCTAAAAAGCTGGGCTGATAAAGCGAACCGACATTGTTTGTTAGAGTTCCCTTATTACGATGCTCAAAATGCACTTAATGCGTTTATTGGTTTAGATTTTAAAAGCATAACTACAAAAAAATATGAACTTGCGTTAAATAAATACAAAGCTTTGTGTTTAAAAAGTAACGTTAATTACAACATAGACTTTTGGGATACAGATTTAGTTCACCTCAAAAATGAGGCTGTTGGGTCAAAAAGTAAGAACGTTAAAGCCGCTAGTGATTTAGCAACTTCTGCTAATTTATTGGCAAAGGAGTGGCAAAAGTTACTATGTTCACTATATGAACAGTGGGAGCTAGAGCAAATAACTTTATTGAGAGAGAAGTTTTTAAAAAGCTTAGCTAAAAAACTAAAGCTCATTGACGAACTGCTTACTTTATTATGTACATTAGGTATTGAGCCAGACATTTTACTTGATCTTTCAAGTGGTTCTTTAAAGCTAAATAATTTAGCTAAAGTTAAAAGCTTAATGGAACGAATTCATAGTGATGAAGGAATTAAAAAGCTATTAGACTTGTTAGGTCGTATTAACCAAGTTAAAAAAAGTGAAAGAATAGAAACAGTTACTCATTCTTATATACAAAAATCTCCCATAATTGATATTAACTCTAAAGAAGAAATAGTAGGTATTAAATTATCTAAAGATATTGAGCATGCACTACCTTCTGAATTAGCGCTATTAAGTGACGAGGATACATCAATATTATTTGATCTTAAGTATGTTGAATCTTCTTTGATGTGCTTTGAAATGTCGGGGCAGCAATTTGTTGATGAGGAATTTGAAGTAGAAAAAGAACAAACAGTTGATGAAGATGAGCAGAAAGGCCCTGTTATTATTTGCATTGATACCAGTGGTTCAATGCGAGGAACACCTGAAACTGTTGCAAAAGCCGTTGCCTTAGTTATGTCATTAAAAGCGCAAGCTAAAAATAGAGATTGCTATATTATTAACTTTTCTACTTCAATTAACACCTTAGATCTATCCAAAGGGTTTAGCTTAGAAAAGTTGACGGACTTTTTGTCAATGTCGTTTTATGGTGGAACGGATGTAGGTCCAGCTATTAGCCATGCAGTTAATTTAATGACAGAAAATACATACAACAAAGCTGATTTACTTATCGTTTCTGATTTTATAATGGATGGGCTACCAACGTCGCAAAAAGAGGCCATATCTGCTTTAAAGCTGAACGGAAATAAGTTCTTTTCTTTAGTGGTGGGTAACTGTTACTTAAGTAAACGGCTAAGAGAAGTATTTGACCAAGAGTGGATATATAACCCTAAAAATGCAAGTATAACTGAGTTGGTCGCTATTAATAGCTGGCTCGATTGATTTATATAGACTTATAGTAAAGAATTTTATTTACTCATTATCATAATTTATTGCGATATAGCCCAAATGAAAAGGATTTTTATGGCGAAGTTAGGTTTAGTTTTTTCTGGCGGTGGTGGTAAAGGCGCTTACGAAATAGGCGTTTGGAAGGCACTAAATGAGTTTGGTATAGCCAAAAACGTTGAAGTAGTTGCTGGTACGTCTGTAGGTGGTTTAAATGCAGCTTTATTTACAGCAGGTGATTACAGCTCTGCTGAGCAGTTATGGCTTGATATTGCACCTAGCAAGGTATTAACACTTAAAGCAGAAGATATTGCTATTGCTGTTTCTAAGTTCGCAGCTGGGGCTTATTTACCGGGTGTTGCACCAAAAGCATTGATGACGCTTAGCACTTTACTAGGTGGCGCAGGAGCGTTTTCACAAGATGGACTTGCTGATCTTATTCACCAAAGCAATGTTTGCAATTCTATCGATAGTAATAATTTACCACTGCATTTATGTGCATTAACAGCTAAAAACGGCGAGCTAGTTTATCCTCAATTAAATACATTAAGCGCTAAAGAAAAACATAAATGGCTATTGGCAACCTCTGCGATACCTGCTGTTTTTAAAGCCGTTGAAATAGATGGCACAAACTATGTTGATGGCGGCGTACTTCCTTCATACAGCGACAACACACCTTACAAACCTCTAATTGAGCAGCATAACTGCACTCACATTATTAATATGTACTTGGATCGCACTGCCGATGTAGTTTCGGCAAGTAAGCAGTATCCTGGGGTTAATTTTTGGAACATAGTTCCGTCACAAGCTTTCGCAGGCTTAATAGAACCACTTAATTTTACAAAAGAAAATGCTGCTAACCTTATTGAACTAGGCTATAGCGATACTGCTAAAATTCTCAAGCAGTTTAAACCTTTTATGGATGATGAAGCGCGTTTTATGCAGGCCGCCTTTGAGTTGGCAGCTTTAAACACACAATTCAACGATCAGATATTAGTAAATCAGCAATTACGAGATAGAGAGGGGGTAGATTCCAAGCAACTTACATCTCCTCATTCATTAGACGATGTATTAAACGAACTTGCCCATACTTTAAATGAGCAAGAGCGAGATATTGCTAATCAAAATATTGATAGCTTGATGGATGAATTTGCTGATAATTCTAATGAACTACTTGAACATGCTTTTAATACAATAACTACACTTGCCTCTACCGAAGGGCGTATAAACACTCAGTTAGAGCAAGGCCATGTAGGTAGATTGCTTGGCTCGGTAACAGGGAGCAATGCTAAGTTACAAGCGGGTATTAATTATGATTTTAATCGTGCTATTTATTCAAGCCAGTTACTAATTCAAAAGCTCAACCATAAACAAGCGCTAACAATGGAAGCTATGGTGTCGCTTGCTAATAAAACAAACTACCTGATGACCCATGTTAATGTGTTATATGGTAGCGTTAAAAAACTTGAACAAAATGTTTTTCAAGCGGTTGCCTTAATGAGGCAAGGAATAGAAGCATTAGCACATCAATGCAACGTTAGATTCAACCAACTTGAAAATAGAATTGAGAACCTAGAACGTAGTCAATTAGTAAACAATTGGTACAACAGTACAAAATCAAAATGCATAAGTTTAAATACACTGCAGCCAAGTGAGTTATTAATTAGTGTAACTTTGGGCTTTTATAATGATTTAGGGCGTGAATGGTCTAATAGTGAACTTAGTTGTTACACAAATTTATTGCATGATATAGGCTTGCATCAAACATTATTAACGCCGTGTAGTTTATTTAGCCCAAGCTCAGCTGAGCTATTTTCAAATAATATACAAGCAAGTGCTATTTTACCTGTGGCCCCTAAACACCAGCAGTTTCACCCATTATTAAAAGGACTGCAAATAGCAAGTGATGCACAAAACGATGCAACCGCTAAAGAAATAAATCAAACTATTGAGCAACAACTCGGCTTAGCACTCACTAATGAATTGAGCGGTTATGAGCTAGGATTAGAGCTGTTACACAGCCTAAAATGTAACGATAAAAGACAACCCGCACAATTAAACGCCACAGCGCATGTGCATTCAACGATGCAAGCTAAATTGCTGGCTCAAATTGCTACATATAAAACAGTTAACGATGATATTTTAATTAATAAAAATATCAGTAATGATCTAGCCTTTTTACAAAATAAAATTAAACAATTTAAAGTCATCGTCCCTGTAATTGGCCAATTTTCAGCAGGTAAAAGTTCACTACTTAATAATTACTTAGGGCAAAACTATCTTAAATGTGACATTAACCCTGAAACAGCGGTTGCCACAGAGTTAAGTTATAGCGATGACGAGCACATTATAATTAATTATATTGATAATACACTGAGTGAGAGAAAAGAATTAGGTGAGTTACAAAGTTTAGAAATTAATGAAAATATATACTACATTCAGGTTTTCATTAATAACCAAAAGCTAAAAAATCGCCCTAATTTAGTGCTGGTAGACATGCCGGGGTTTGCATCAAATAATGCTGGCCATTCTAAGGCTATCGCCTGCTACTTAGAGCGTGGTGACTATTTTATAAATTTAATCCCCTCAGAAAACCCCTTTGATGCAACGGCTATTAATCAGCTACAAGAAATCAACTTTAATTATGAAAAAAACATTGCTCATATTGTGTCTAAATCTGAGCGACTACCAAGTAGTAAATTGTTAGCGGTTAAGAGTCAGTTGCAAGCCTATTTGGCCGAAGCTTTAGAGAGTGATATAACGATTGGTAATATCGAAAATATAGGGAATAACAAAAATATAATTGATTTTGAGAATGCAGTCGACAACGCATTAAATCAGTTTGATTCATTACTTTGTAAGCGTTATTCACAGCAATTAGCTAAGTTAGCAGAGCATATAACTAGCTCTATAAATGGCCTAAAAAAGTCTAGCCAGTCAAGTGAAGCCCAAATTCAAGAACAAATAAATAAGTCTCACAGTGCATTTAGCTCTGTAGAAAAAAAACTTCATGCGTCACTTGAAGATCTTGAATATAACCTATGCAGCGTAGGAAAAGAGCAGTTAATTCAGCGCTCTCAACATGTTTTAAGCTCATCGGTATCGGTTTTAGTCAGTTCGGCAAAATCTAATCAAGTATCACAAAAAATAAATGACTTACTAAGGCCCATTTTACAGCAAGGTGTTGATAGCCTGGTACAGCAAGAGTTGCAAAAGCTAGATAAAAAACTCGATATTATTAGCGGGCAACAACATAGCGATGTACAAATTACACTTAATATACCAGCAGAGCAAAAAGAAACCTTTTCAGCAACGTATGCAGCGGTAGCGGCCGGAGTAGCTACCGTTATTTTAGGCCCATTGGGTGGTATTGTCTCTGGTATTATTGGGGGCTTATTGGGTCGAAAAGATAACGCAGAAGAGCGCGAGCAACTAATAGAATCACAAGTGCGTGAGCAAGTTATTCCTCAAGCCGTTAATATGGCAGTAGAGTATTGCACACAACAGCTAAATACAGCGGTAATGAAAATTAAACAAGCCATTTTAGGCTCGTATGAGCAAGAGCAAAATGACTTCAACCAGAGTATTGAGCACCTTAAACAACAATTGCAACAAAGCGAAGACGCGTTTAACGAACAGCAGTTAAAGTACGATAACGCTTTAGTTCAAATTCAAATTCAACAAACAAAACAACCCGCGCAAGTAATAAACGACGCTATAAAGGAAGCTAGCTAGTGAGTAATGATTTAGATTTTGATAGCTTAATGAACGGCCACCTTGATAAAAGTAATGATGGAAATAGTGGTGTAAGTAATAGTGTAAGTCGCAATACAAATGAGCAATCAGCTCAAACACAAGCCTCATTTCAAAATAAAAAACCAGAGGGTGTTAATCAATATTTATACGAAAGCGAAAAGGGATTAAGTTTATGTGCTCAATTAATTGCTAATGGCGATAGCAATACCCCTGTTGCCCGTTTATTAGCCGAAATTAAACACACGATTGAACATGACTTTTTACAGCTTGCTAAACAAGACGATAACACGACAGGAGCTTATACTTATGCTCAATTATTATTGCTTGAAAAACAGCTAAATGAAATTGCTGCTTTTCCGCATCTTGAAAAATACTATACCGTTGCAGTTGGCGGCTCATTTAGCGCAGGTAAATCGCGCTTTTTAAATTCTGTATTAGGGTGCCCCTCGTTGCTGCCAACAGACACAACACCCACTACATCTATACCTACTTATTTGTCGTTAGGTGAACAAAATGCAATAAGTGCACTTAATTTTTATCGTAAAAAAACAGCAATAGATGAAGAAGCATTAAAAGCTATATGCCATGCATTTAATGAGCGTTTTGGCGTAACCTTTAGCCATTTACTACAGCTAATATCAGTTGAACGAGAAGACTTTAAATACCCTAATCTCGTGTTTTTAGATACCCCAGGTTACAGCAAAGCTGACGATATAATTAACACACAAAACAATACAGACGAAAACATTGCTCGTGAGCATTTACGCAGTGCAGACTATTTAATTTGGTTGGTCGATCAGCAAAATGGCACTGTACCACAGCAAGATATTGAATTTTTAAAAAGCTTAGAGCTAACTCAGCCTGTATTAGTGGTGATTAGTAAAGCGGATAAAAAGCCAGAATCGCAAATACAACAAATCATTAATACAGCAAAACAGGACTTACAACGAGCCGAAATTAATTTTTTAGAGGTAGTTGGGTACTCAGCGCAGTTAAATAAAGAGTTCTCCAGTTCGCAAACCGTATTAACTGATTTATTACAAACAGTGAGTAAAGGTAAAAATGGGTCGATCGTTTTATGGCAAGCAGAGCAAATATTTAAGAGCTATATAAATTTTTATGAGTCTACTCGTCAAATTCATAGCTTAACAAGTGGCACGATTAAAGAACTGATTTTTGCTGAAACTATATCCGACAAAAACAAACAACATTTAAACGATATAAGCAATAAAACAAAAGCGCAGTTGAATGCTTTAGCAACACAAAAACAAGTTGCACTTAAAATTCAGCAACAATTACAAGAGCAAATAACGCAGTTATGCGAGTTGCTCAATGTAAAAACAACCATGCAGCCTAGCTCCGTAGCATTGAGCTCAAGTAATACGACTTGCTCACTTGGTAACGATAATGTACCCCAACAATCATTAATATTTGAAGCGCTCGTGCAAGGCAGTATCAAACAATTGTCGGCGATTGCTGACATAACTGCTTTGCAAGGGCGAGTAATTAAGTTAAGTGCAGTGGGTGTGCACATTAAAATAGAAGAGAAAGTACCAACCGATTTCGACATTATTATTACCAAGCAAAAAATAAAAGCCCAGTTGGGTGATGCCGTAATTAGTGATTATTTTAACGAAGGCCAGCGTGTGATAGTTCACATAGTAAACGATAAAAAAGCGAGCATTACAGTCGATATAGCTTCGACATAGATTTGAATAATTAGAATACATAAATGGCTTAAATATAAGCGCATTAGGTATAAGAACTCATATTTGAGCGTAATAAATAGTTAACAACAAAAGCGTGTTAATCAAACTTAAATTAGCAACACAATTACTTAATAAAAAAGGAAGTAAGATGGATTTTGATATTTTAGACGTTATAAACGATGCAACCAAAGAAGCTGATGCATTTGAAGGCCACCCAGCGGCCGACTTTACCATGGAAGAGCAGCTATTATATTTAAATGGCTTAGCGCTTGTTATGAATGCAGACGGCCATATTGATGACACCGAAAAAGAATATATTCGTATACTTATAAAATCAATGAGCCTTGATGAGTCAATACTTGACGACATGGTAACGTTTGCAAAATCGCCAGATAAAGACACAGTACAAGCGTTCTTCCGTACTTTTCGCCGTCGCCCCGTTGCGCAATTGTTTTTGTTCGACGCCCTAATGATGACCCGCCGCGATGGCAAAGTAGAAGACAAAGAAAAGGCCGTTGTAGATAAAATAGCCGACCAGCTCGAAATACTTAAAGGCACCCAGCAAGATATATTTGATTTATTTTGCCATATTAAAAATCGTAACTGGCAAGAAAGCGTATTATATTTCAGCTCCCATTTATTAAACCCAGATCACTTTAAACATTTGCTCGCCTATCATGAAATTGAATTTGATGCGCTAATAGCAGAAACCGCTGAGATCAGAAGTAATAGGTTAATTGAGGTGCTCAAACAAAAAGTAGATGTCGATGCACTTGAATGGGAACCACTCACTTATACCAATACAAACTGTATGCCAGATGCAACAGATATGACAACGACATTTATTACAAACATCGTTACCCTTGACCTGATTTTGCCATTTTTGCAATCAAAGCTTGACAGAAAAGAGCTACGTATAAATGCCGATGAGGTTTTATTAATTAAAGATGGCATTGAGAAAATATATGGATCACTAACTGATTTAACACTTACTTATGATAAAGAAATAGACGCTTTGTTTATCACTCCAAATTTGCCAGAAGACTCTGCCTTCAAAGTAAGCGCTGAGCTGTTGAGCGATTTTGGTTTTATGATATCTGAACATATAATTCAAGAAAAAGATATTGAGCGTGATAGCCCACAGGTTATTAATATTATTTTAGACATTTTGTACTCAGCTAAAATAGTCGAAGGGAAAAACACTCATATTTACTATGAGTCAATCTGCTTCCCGATACTGAATAGTTATCCTGTAAAAAATGAAGTTGTATTAGGCTATGACAACAAATTTTACACTAATATTGAATCAATCAGTGAAGTTGAAAAAGGTCAAAGAAATTATGTTTCTAATTTATCCGTATGGGAAGTACTAGCATCTGGTCAATTCAGGTTAATGAGATAAAGGAGCAAGTTGATGACTGATTTAGACATACTAGCCACTTTTATGGAAGCGACAAAAGAGCCGGGTGCTTTTGAAAACCACCCAATAGCGCAACAAGGGATTGAAGGGCAGTTATTGTATTTGCAAGGCCTAGCCTTAGTGATGAATGCAGATAATGACATTCATGAAACTGAGGTTGAGTATTTACAAATTTTAATAAACTCGTTTTCACTCGATAGCTCTGTTTTAGATGATGTAATTGATTTTGCCAAAGTGCCTGATAAAGCAACAATACAAGCTTTTGTTGCATACTATAGGCGTAAACCATTAGCACAATTATTTTTATTTGATGCGCTAACGATGACCCGACGTAATAACCAAGTACATGAAAAAGAAATGCTATTAGTAAATGCAATGGCAACCCAGCTTGAAATACTAAAAGGCACTCAACAAGATATATTAGATTTATTTTGCCACATTAAAAACCGTAACTGGCAAGAAAGCGCGTTATATTTCAGCTGCCATTTATTAAATCCTGATCACTTTAAACACTTGCTCGACTATCACAGAATTGAGTTTGAAGAGTTGATGGCAGAGACTCGAAAAATTCAAAAATCTAGATTATTGGAAATAATAAAGTTAAGAACTACAGATGATACTAACTTTGAGAGAACTGTATGGTATCGCTCTGAACAAGTAGTAACTGAATTAACAATATCACACGAGCTAGTATTGCCTTGGCTACAATTACAATTAGCTCGGGGAACTATTAGGGTAAACAATAATAATGTTTATCTTAAAGCACTTCTAAATTCTAAACCGACAGAAATTATTACTTGTCCGAATTTAGGTGAGGCAAACTTTGAAGTCACGAATGTTTTAATAAACTCAGGCGATAAAATTAAGGAAAACGATCAAGTCTATACAGTGGAGTCAGACAAAACAGTACTAGAAATCACTAGTAATAAAGGTGGTACGGTTGAAAGTGTTTTTATAAAAGTTGGTGATTATGTTAATCAAGGCTGCGGCGTTTTTACTTTAATTAAAGCCAATAACTATGAGAAAGAACAAATGTTATTTAAGTTAGGTGATGCTCTTTTTGCTTATGATCAAGAGGCTTGTGCATTTTATCTTAATGAATTGATTTATGCGCAAGAGCCTCTACCTGCAGGGAAGCTTTTGGATACATTTATCGATTTGTTAGAGTTAACGAGTTAAAAAGCTATACCTGTAGTGCGGTTGTCATATTGTGGTTCCTTATAGATGATTGAAATAATTAAAAATATAACTTTTGTACTGTTGACTATAAAGCTTATAACAACAAAGATAAAAGAACTCACTCGTAGCAATCGACGAAATGATAACTGAGTATGGATTCTATTTAGTTAAGTTGTAAAGCACATGAGAAAATTGAAATGGTCAATATAGGCTTGTTAGATAGAATTATTTTCATAGGACAATAAAGTAAAGTTTTGTCTTTTCGATAAAAGGAATTAAAAATGATTGAAGAACAGTCATCGAGTTTATTAAAAATAAGTAAAGGTTATGAGTTGTTAGGTAGCTCACTAGATGTAAATTTACTGGCTGAGTTACAGGTATTAGCCAGTAACTTTAAAAACGATGCACTACATACACAAAATGAAAATAGGTTGCTGCGTATTGGTATAATCGGCCAAATAAAACGGGGTAAGTCTTCGTTTTTAAATAGTTTGTTATTTAATGGCCAAGACGTACTCCCAAAGGCAGCAACACCGATGACGGCTGCGCTTACTAAAATTTGTTATGCGCAAGAGCCAAAAGCACTGGTTGAGTTTTATAGTAAAAATGAGTGGGATAAAGTTAAAAACTTAGCGGATAAAGCGTGCACTAAACAAGCAAGCTATGAAAATGCATTACTTGAATATAAAACTAATAGGGCAATATCTCAAAAGCAGGGTGTTTTTACTACTATGCCGTCTAAACTTGTTTTATCTGATGAAGAAAAAGCCAGTATTGAACTATTGAATATGGTTAAAAAGTCAGGGCTCAATGTAGCGCAGTACCTAGATACAACCATATCGCTTGATAAAGTAAATAATAACGATGAGTTAGTTGATAAACTAAATAATTATGTGGGAGCCAGTGGTGAGTTTACACCAATAGTAAAAAGCACTGAGCTGCATTTAAATATTGAGTCTTTACGCGATATTGAGGTGGTTGATACACCAGGAATGAATGACCCAATAATTTCCCGTGGTAGGCGTACACAAGAGTTTATAGGCCAATGTGACGTGGTATTTGTTCTCAGCAATAGCGGCCAATTTTTAGATCAATCAGATATGAGCTTGCTAGCACAGAATATTCCAAATAAAGGTATTGAAGATATTGTACTAATAGGCTCACTGTTTGATGGGGCCTTATTGGATGAGTACTATAAGTACCCGTCTATTCAACAGGCGCTACCTGCCATTACTGCAAAACTTAATAATCAGGCCAAAAGTAATGTAGAGAAGGTATGTAATGAATTTTCAGGACATCACAGTGCTGAAGATGATAATAACCAAAGCCATTTAATGAGCACTTTACAAAATGCTTTGCCGCCTATATTTATTTCATCTCGCTGTTACGATTTAGCTATTAAGCCAGAGCAATCATTAAATGAAGAAGAGTTGCATTCGTTGAACCTTCTTAATGGCATGTTTGATGACTTTACGTTTAATGCCAATACGTTTGCAGCAGTGGCCAACTTTACAAAAGTAACAAGTAAGTTAGATACAGTTAAGGCAAAAAAAGAACAAATATTGGCAGATCGTTTTAATAACCTTTTAATAGGCTCAAAACGTGAAGTTAAACAAAAATTGGCGCAAATTGCTGATGATGTAACTTATAAGCGTAAAAACTTACTTGAAGGCGACGTTGAAAGCCTAGCGAAAAAACAGCAAGACGTTGTTAAGCGAATTGAAGCTGGCACTGTTAAAGTAAATAGTGTTTTTGAAAAATACAGCATTCAAGCTGAAAAAACATTAACGCGATTACTGATTGGTATAAACCAAGATGCAATACAGGTAAAACAGGTTCAGTCGCAATCAGGCTCGCGAGAAGAAAGCTATACAACATCAAGAGAAGTGAATGATTCATCGTGGTATAACCCTTTTTCATATGGCTCAACTCGTACTGTAACATCTACAAATTACCGTACAGTTAATTACACCTATGCAAGTGTCCATGAGTCAGTGAGTAAACTTGAGTCATTTGTAATTGAGACCAGCAAAGCTATTTATGAAGTAAGTGAAAATGCAATTCAGTTAGCATTGTTTAAACAGGATATAAAAGCATCAATTAGAGATGTGTTTGACTTTACCGATGATGACTTTGACCCCGAAATGGTTTTAATGCCGTTAAACAATGCTGTTGAACGTATTACTATCCCTGCGGTTAATTTAGATCTCGATGCGCATATTAATACTATTCGGCAACAATTTAGTGCTGAGCAAGTTGAAGGCGATGACATAGCTCAGTTACGTACCGAACAGGCCCGCGTCGTCGCTTTATTGTTGCAAGATATAAGTGTTGAGCTAAAACAGTGCATAAATCAAATAGTAGAGAAGTTAGCTAAAGAGCAAAGCAATTTTGTTCCGAGCTTAACAAAAGACCTAGTAGCAAGTGTTGAGCAGCTAAAACAGGACTTAACTCATAAAGAAGAGGTATTAAAAGGATACGATGACGTATTACAAAAAGTTAATACTGACTTGGCCAACCTAGACACTAATCTATAAGTTTACTGTGGTTAGGTGTATTAGTTAAGGCATTACCGTGGTTTTAAAAGCATAGATAATGCCTATAAAGCAATCTTATCCATTAATAAGCGGATAATGAGCATCTCCCCAAAGCGTTTTGGGGTTGTCCATCATAATATCGATAATGAATGGTACAAGTTGCGATAAAAATTGCACGGCGTCTTTTAGTTGTTTTCTAATTTTCACTTAATTATTAGTTTCGCAGCACGATAACGGCTTAATTTAAAATCATTATTCGTTGCGACTGTTGCGATTGTTCGCGCCCCAGCTGAACCACCGCTCATCGCATATATTGCTTTAACTTCGGCCTCTAACTTTATTTTTTGGAGGTCAACTCATTTGGGTCACGGCTTTAAAATGTTGGTCAATGGATTTTATGCACGACGGCTGTCCATCTGCAGAGGGGGTCGCTTGTTCAATGTGATTGATAATTTCAATCGCCAAGGACTCACAATAGCTACTGAATTATCACTTCCCGCTGTGCGTGTGATCTGCTCTCTCAAACAAATTATATAATTGCGTAGTAAGCCAGAAGCTATAAGGCGTGGCAATGGGCTTGAATATATTAGCCATAAATTAGCAGAGTAAACATTAGATAATAATATTGAACTACGATTTATTCAACTAGGTTACTCGCAACAAAAACCTGCTAAATTTGAGGAAGCGTACTATTCTGAGTTAAAAACTGTCTAGTGAAAGCTGGGAAGTCCAGTTTATGGAATAGAGGTCATAGGATATTTCATGAAATGACACGGAAAATATTAGGGTAG
>TARA_R110000796_G_scaffold188437_4_pt1 | contig 31194 bp, 27 predicted proteins | sample TARA_R110000796 | Tara Oceans TARA_R110000796 (sample SAMEA4397815) | marine metagenome | biome: Polar Biome; feature: [SRF] surface water layer (ENVO:00010504); material: water (ENVO:00002006), including particulate matter (ENVO:01000060) such as... | depth 5 m
AGATGGGTCGGACGATTTCGACGGTGACGATGGCGATGATGGTGACGACGATCGGGACGACGACTAATCACTGTGTCCAAAAGTCCGAAACTCTCCGCTGTCTATGATCTTTTTTGGCGAATGCGCGGGTGCCTGATTGGCTGCCTGAGCCTGGTGGTATTCTCTTTTTCCGGCGCATCAGTATCCCTCGACAACAATCTCGCCTCTACACGGATGAATGCGCTGTCGCTCGCGCCAAGCGGCACGGTCACGATCGTCACGATCGACGCTGAAAGCATCAGCAAGGCTGGCGAATGGCCATGGCCGCGCGAGCGTTTCGCACAGGCACTGGACAATCTGAACGCCGCCGGTGCTGGCATGATCGCCCTCGACGTGGATTTCAGCGCCCGGTCGTCACCGGAGGGCGATGCGGCACTGGTTCAGGCTGTCCAGGACAATGCGGGCTGGATCGCCCTGCCGGCTTTCCTCCAGCGGGATTACAGGCAGTCAAATACTCCGTTTGGTGAACTGGCAGAGAACGCCGTCATCGCAAGTGTGAATGTGGAGCTTTCCCGCGACGGGCGCCTGCGCAAGTATCGTCGCGGTTTTGTCCATGAACGAAAGTACATTCCCACATTGGGAGGCCTTCTTGCCGGAGCGGAGCCCAGCGATACACGCGCATTCATGATCGACTATGGTATTGATGCAGACCAGATAGATACGATCAGCTTTGACGATGTCCTACACAATCGGTTTGATCCCAAATTGATCGCTGGCCGCAGCGTCGTCATCGGTGCCACGGCACTCGAACTGGGAGACCTGCTTTCTACTCCGCATTCCCCTGCCATGCCGGGCGTCTATGTGCATGCGCTGGGCTATGAGAGCCTTGTTCAAAACCGAGCCCTGACCAGCCCGTCCAAACTTCCAATGCTCATCCTCGGAATGGCGCTGCTCATGATAACCAGTGTGGTGGCAAGACATACGCCGCTGCGACAGCTGTTCGGCATCCATGTTCTTGTGATGTCTTCCGTTCTGGTCATCCCGTTCATCATACAGAATTTCTTTCCAATCAGCATCAACACGTCCAGTTTGATCTTCGCATTGGGATGGAGTTCCGCTGCGGGCATCTGGAATGCCTTCTCCAGGCACAAGCGTGCACTTCTCGAGCAGGAATCAAACTATCTGACCTATATGGCCGAACATGATTCCGAGACAGGCATGCCCAATCGTCGCTCCATGCTGGCCGCCCTGACGGACCTGCACAGAACAGACCCCGAGGCGAGCATACTCGTTGTCACATTCGGCATCAGGAGGTTCGGCGAACTACGCGGCGCGATTGGTTACACCAACGCAAAAACCCTGATCCGGTCGGCTGCCGAACGTCTCTACGAAACCGGCACAGGTCTTACACATTACCATTTGGGAGCATCTGTCCTCGGCACGCTGATCAGAGTGGGCGACCAGGACAGCGTCGACAAATGCATCGATGACGTTCGATCGGCGCTGCAACACACGATCGTCGTCGCCGGTCAGTCGCTCCATATCGAGCTCTCGGCAGGCGTCGCCATGATCGCAAGCAAGACCGACGATGAGGAGACAGCGTTGTCCCGCGCCTCCTTGTCATTGGACCATGCCCGACGGACAAGACGCGACCTGGTTCGCTGGGGAGAGGCCCAGTTTGAAGATCCCCAGCTCAGGCTCGCCCTGCTGACGGAAGTGAACGCGGGACTGGACCGTGATGAGTTCCACCTCGTCTACCAGCCCAAGATATGTACCAGAAGCCACGAAATTGTCGGCGTCGAAGCGTTGATGCGCTGGAACCATCCGGCCTTCGGTCAGATCGCGCCGGACAGCTTCATCACCGTCGCCGAGAAAACCGGTGCAATCGACAAGCTGACGCTCTGGGCGATCAAGCAGGCTATACGAGATCAATCGACGATGCGCCGGATGGGGGTAGATGCCGCCATTGCCGTGAACATGTCTGCCAGGTCCCTGCTTGAGATCGACTTCTGTCGGCAGCTCGCTGAAACGATCAATCAGTCCGGCGCGACGATTGCGATCGAGATCACCGAAACGGCTGTGATGGAGCAGCCTGAACTCGCCATCTGCTCAGCGAATGCCTTCCGCGATGCCGGAATCAAGCTGGCGATTGATGATTATGGCGCAGGGCAATCCTCAATTGCCTATCTCAAGCGTCTGCCGGCCGATGAACTGAAACTCGACCGGAGCATGATTTCGGATGTCCGGGACAGCCAGCGTGACCGCATGATCCTGAAATCCACATTCGATCTTGCACATGCGCTGGGCATGCGGGTGGTGTGCGAAGGTGTCGAGGATGAAGCCACTTATGATGCACTCAAGGCGCTCGGCTGCGATGCGATCCAAGGCTACCTCACGGGGCGCCCTATGGCAGTCGACAAACTGATCGCATTCTCTCGCAGCAGGCGCCTTCCCGCAAATCACCTGCTTCCCGAGCATTCACTGGCAGAGACCGGTACATGAAACGCATCTGGGGATGCGCACGCAGATAGGCGAGCGCTTGAGGGTATTGAATTTTCGGGAAGAGAGAATGGTGCCGCTAAGGTGACTTGAACACCTGACCCCCGCATTACGAATGCGATGCTCTACCAGCTGAGCTATAGCGGCAAATCCACTGATGAGCCCCGCGTCATACCGACAGAGGCCTATTTTCGCAAGATGCTTTTGTACGTGGCGAGCCAGCAGCTGCAGTCGCCAAGCCTAGTCATCATCCGAGACATAATCCAGCGGTGGCATGCGGGGTTCGCTCGGCGCAGTGGCAGTGGCGAGATCATCCTCCTCTTCGGATGACGGCAGCGCCATGACCCGGCCGGCCTCAAGCTCGCGTCCGAAGGATTCATAACGTGGATGGACAAGGTCTCCGACATCGCCAAACGTGTAGACGAGCCGGCTCCAATTGCGCTGCGAGAAGTCGAACGCCATACCTTTCGGATCCAGATCCGACCAGTCCGGCTCGCGCGACGCGGAAACGGCCATGCGGCCCCAGCGTTCGGCTTCAGACGTATCACCATAGCCTTTCAAGGCGCGCTCCATCAGCAAGCAAAGCCGTGCCGTCGGATTCTCTTCGACTAGCAAGGCAAGCGCCTTGATCGCACCTGTCCAGTCGGCAGAATCCATAGCCAGTTCGGCCTCCAGGATACGGCTTTCGCGATGAGTGGGGTCCGTATTAATCAGGGCCCTGAGGCGCGCTGAAACATTCTCCGGTGTGTCCTGAGGAACAAGGCGACGAGACAATTGTGCCAACGCCGGATGTGGCCGCGCCTTCCAGCCCGTTTCCAGCACGCCTTGCGCTGATTTTGCCTTGCCATCGGTCATCAGCTGGCGTGCGCCATGCCAAGCCGCAGGAGAGAATGCCGGTGCAGATCGCATGGCTTCGGCAAGTTCTTTCTGGGCTTCCAGTTTGCGGTCATGCGGCAAGCCAGCGGCTCGCGCCGTGTGCAATACCGCCCGGCGACGGCGTAAACTATCGCCCTTGATGAGACCGCGCTTCTCACCGATCGAGAGCGTTTCCAGCGCCCTCGTCCACTCCCCTCGCGCGACCTGCAAATCGAACAGCGAGTTGAACGGCCAATCGGCCGAGGATTTTATGCCCAGCGCCTCTCGCGCCCGGGACTCCGCCGTCTGCTGGTCACCGCGCTCAGCCGCAGCCGATGCTGATCCGCGCAGGCCCGCCAGCTGCCCGCCCGGCAGGCGTGTCAACTGGCCCCAAGCGCGCTCAGCGCCAGCCCAGTCGTCATTGGCTTCGGCGGCACGGGCTTCGAGCAGCAATTGCAATCGTTCGTCGTCCGCATGCTTCCCGGCCTTGCGAGCCAGTTTCAGCGCGGTATTGGCATCGCCGGCTTCGGCAGCAAGCAAGCCTTCTGTCAGCGCAGAATTGGCCTTACGCGTGCGCGATACCTGGCGGGACTTTCCGATCTTTCCGGGCAGAATGAACAGGCCGCTCAGGATCCACCAGGCAAAGGCGATCACGCCGCCGAGCAACAGCATGAGAAACGCGGCCAGACCCGACTGGATCGAGATCTCCTGCTCGCCATACGGAACAGTCACCGCACCCGGCAGTGACAATGCCCACCAGGCAAAAGAAGCCGCCACTGCAAACAGCAGCAAGATTACGACAAACAGGACAATCCGATTCATGGGGGCTTATTGTTTCCCTTCAAGGAGGCGTTGTTGCAAGGCTTCCAGCGCCGCTTCCAAAGTGATGCGCCGGTTTGCCTGCGCGGTCCAGTCGGCCATAGCTCTGGCGGGCTCGCCTTCAAGTCGGCTTATCATTTCGACTGTCTCTTCGAGGTCGCCGATTGCCAGCGCTTCACTGGCCTTGGCAAGAATGGCATCCGGTTCGCTGTCCTCGCCGTCCAGCCGCCGCACACTGACAGCGTCCCCGAAAGCGCGATTGAGCCAGGACAGTCCCTCTTCCGACGTGTCCGGAATGGCCGCTTCTGCTTTCAATCGCGCGACATCAAAAGAAGCCTGGAGCTCCGCAACCGTCGGCGCCCCCTCCGCGGATATGGACGCCAGCTGTCGAACCGAAGAATCGTCCGGTAGTTGCGACCTGAGCATGCGCAGTTCCGGCGCAAAACCTCCGCCTTTTCGGGAGGCAGCCTCTATTGCGGACACCGCACGGGCCATGTCGGCCGTTTGGGACGCTGCTTCGGCTGCCCCGCGCGCAGCGGCCTCATCCTGACGCATACCCGCAATCAGGCCCGCCATCTGTTCGGCGTCGCGGCTGTTCGAGAGCTTGGCTTCACTCAAATCGTCGCGCAGTTCGGCCAGTTTGGTTTCAACCTCGATCACCCGTTCGATCTGGACGCCGCTCGGTGCCGCTTCCAATTGCTCAACTGATCGGGCGAGCCTTTCCATCCGAGACTCAAGGCTGGCAACAGCGCGGGAGACATCTTCCGGACTGACTTCACCTGTCGTGTCGATAGACTCAAGCGCAACGACGCGCTGCTGAAGCTCATCAAGTGCGCTTGTATCTATTGTAGCTGCGGACCCGGTTTCGCGCTGGGCCAGCGCTTCGACCTCGGTTGCGAGGGCAGAGATGCTCGCACTCAATCCGTCCTGCTCGCGGATCGTCCGGGCCAGCCGGATGGTGACTTCTTCCTGACCTGACTCCATGTCCGTCAGGCGCGAATCCACCATGCCGGGATTGGTCGGATTGTTTGCCAGATATCGTGAACCGACCATGCCGAGAATACCGCCAAGACCGGCCGCAAACAGGGACAAAACGAGTGCACCCAGCCAGCCTGGCCCCGCAGAAACGCCACCGCGTCCCCGTGCGCCTTCTTCAGGGGCAGGTTCGAAATCAGCATCAATCGGCTCAGATGAGTCGATATGGTCGTCTTCCGGTGTCGAATCTTCGGTCATCAATCACATTTCCCTTCAGACGGGAGTTCGAGCCACAATCGCATATAGTTCGGCAGCGATCAAAGCTCTTTGCAAGCCATCAACAAAGCCTCCATGAGCGCGTCCTCATTGGGCCTGGCAGCAGATATAAGTGCCCGCGCCTGCAAAGACTTTAACGGGGCTGCGGCGGCCTCCGAAATTGCGACGCAGATATTGGTCACCATTGGTATACTTTCAGACAGGGCCGCAAAAACATGCGCAGCCTTGGCTGAATGAACCAGAACAACCGCACCCGAACCGGAGCGAAGTGTTTGAACCGCATCCACTTGTAGCGCTGATGCGGGAACCGTCTCATAAAGTGCCAGAAATCGGGCATCGCATTTGGCAGCGGACAGTTGCGCTACCAGGTTTCCGGCTGCCGCCGAATTCGCAATATGAAGAAAGCCGTCTTCTGTGCATTCCGAAGACAGGATCAAGCGGGCGAGTTCATCAGAATTTCCATCTCCCCGTACAATTCTCTGGAAGCCTGCTGCTTCAGCCGCATCCGCCGTCGCGGGCCCTACACACCACGTAGTCAGATCAGCGAGGTGCTCCGTGATACCTCCGACGGCTTCCACGAAGAACCGAACGCCATTCGCGCTCGTGAAGACCAAATTGTAGATGCCCGACAAGTCCAGAATGGGCGCTTCGAGCGCTTTCAACTCGAGCATGGGAGACCGAATGGCATGAAAATCCATATCCATCAGCCGTGTCACGGTCTCGGAGGCACCGGGCTCCGCACGGGTCACGATGACCGGTGGCTTCACCATGCGCTGCCGAAGGCTGGCAGTTCACCGCCCGCCGCATCGCGGATGTCAGCGGCAAGCCTGGCCCCCAGATCCGTCATCTGCTGCAATGCGGACGCCTTGGCACACGATCCGCTGGCAGACCAAGTCTGCTTGCCGTCCAGCGACAGAACTTCGCCCTTCACAAACCAGGTGTCGCCCTTGTCAAACGTGTGCGCCGCAATCGGCGTGCGGCAACTGCCGTCGAGTGCTGCAAGGAAAGCCCGTTCGATATGGGCAGCGGACTCGGTCGGCTCATGGTTCATCTTCTTGAACGCCTCTGCAGCATCTTCAGCCAGAGTTTCCCGCGCCACAACGCCGACGATCCCCTGCCCGGCGGCTGGCAGCATGTCTTCCAGCGGGATCGGGTGCGCCAAATGCGCCATGCCGAGGCGCGTCAGCCCGGCCATGGCGAGATAGGTCGCGTCTGCGAGCCCCTCTTCCAACTTGCGCATACGGGTCGCGACATTGCCGCGGAACGTCACGATCTCGACGTCGGGGCGCAGCGCCAAAGTCTGCGCTTCCCGGCGTAGGGAGGCGGTGCCCACACGTGCGCCCTGTTTCAATTCGTTCAGACTGGTTGCATGTGGTGACAGAAAACCTTCGCGCGGGTCTTCCCGATCCGGGAACGCCACAAAACGCTGCCCCTCAGGCAAGACAGACGGCACGTCTTTCAGGCTGTGCACGGTCACGTCCACCTCCCCTCGGTCGAGCGCCGCATCGAGTTCGCGCGTAAACAGACCCTTGCCGCCCGCATCAATCAGACGCTCAGTTGTCAGCTGGTCTCCGGACGTCGTGAAGGTAACGATCTCGCCGCGCCATGCACCGCCAGAGTGAATTTCCAGCGCTGCCGCCACCTGCCGGGCCTGCACGAGCGCGAGCGGCGAGCCGCGCGTGCCAATGCGCAGCACACGCTGGTCGCGGCGGGACGTGTCGTCGGGAGAAATACGTGGATCAGTCATCCCCCTCCCCTAACGCCCTCAAGCGGACTTGCCAATTGACACAGCGCCGCGGAAAGGAATACCAAGTCTTATCGTTTTTCGAGAATAATTTTCTGGAGTCTCCCATGATCAAGCAAACTGCCACCGCGATTGCCCTTGCGCTTGCGCTGACCGCCTGTGGCCAGCCCACTCCCGCCGCCGAACCTGAAAAGGCACCTGTGACGGCAGAAGAAATGGCAGCCAATGGCGAACGCCTGAATGCGTGGTTTGACGCGAAATACGAAGAAGAACTGCAATTCAGCCCGATTGGACTGACTTTCTTGGGCCGCAAGGACAAGAATGACCAGATCGATTGCTTTACCCTTGAGTGCCACGAAGAGCAGCTGGCATGGCGCGTTGCAGCCACCGAAGAAATGGAAAACGAGTTCGACTATGATGCGCTCTCACCAGCAGACCGTATCTCCTATGATATCTGGAAGTACCAGACCGAGCAGGAAGTCGCCGGCGAAGAATATCTCTATAATGGCTACATCTTCGACCAGATGAACGGCCCACAGGGCTTCATGCCCACCTTCCTGATCAATTTCCACAATGTGGAATCGGTCGAAGACTTCGATGCCCTCGTCAACCGGATCAGCGAAACTGGTCGCGCCATGAATGAGGCGATCCTGATTGCAAGGGAATCTGCTTCACGCGGCGTCCATGCCCCGAAATTTGCCTATGAAGGCGTGATCGACCAGTCGAAGAAGGTCATCACAGGTGCGCCGTTCACCGAAGGCGAAGACAGCGCGCTTTACGCCGACGTCAAATCCGAGATAGCGAAACTTTCAGAAGCCGGTGAACTGACCGAGGAAGAGGCTGCCGCCAAGTTGGAACAGGCCCGCATCGCGCTGGTCGATAACTTCCAGCCTGCGTACGAGGCCATTATCGCTTTCGCGGAAGAAGACATGGCCAATTCGCCGGATCCGGACAGCCCGGTCGGCGCGGACACCCAGCCCAACGGCAAGGACTATTACAACCACCTGCTGGCCACGCAGACCACGACCGACCTGACAGCCGACGAAATCCACGAGATCGGCCTCGCCGAAGTGGCGCGCATCCATGAAGAAATGGAGGCCATCAAGCAGGAAGTAGGCTTCGAAGGCACGCTGCAGGAATTCTTCACCATGCTGCGCGATTCCAAGGATGATGAACGCTTCTACTATTCGAATACGGATGAGGGACGTCAGGCCTATATTGACGACGCGACCCGCGACATCGAAAACATCAAGGCGAACCTGCCGGAATTCTTCGGCATCCTGCCGAAGGCCGACCTTGTCGTGAAGCGCGTTGAGCCGTTCCGCGAACAGGACGGAGCTGCCCAGCACTACTATCCGGGAACGCCGGATGGATCGCGGTCAGGAACCTATTACGCTCACCTGTCCGACATGACCGCGATGCCGAAACGCGAACTGGAAGTGATCGCGTATCATGAAGGCATTCCGGGCCACCACATGCAGATATCGATTGCTCAGGAGCTGGAAGGCGTGCCGCAGTTCCGCACCCAGGCCGGCTTCACCGCTTACATCGAAGGCTGGGCGCTGTATTCCGAATGGCTGGCCACGGAATTCCCGGATACTTATGAAGATCCGTATTCCAATTTCGGTCGCCTCGGCTCCGAAATCTGGCGGGCAATCCGTCTTGTTGTCGACACCGGTATCCACTCCAAGGGCTGGACCGAGGAAGAGGCCGTTCAGTACTTCCTGAACAATACGGCCATCACCGAGATGCAGGCGCGCTCCGAGATCCAGCGTTACATCGTGATGCCGGGTCAGGCGACCAGCTACAAGATCGGCATGATGAAGATCCAGCAGCTGCGCAAGAAGGCTGAAGACGAGCTTGGCGACAAGTTCGACATCCGCGCCTTCCACGACACGGTTCTGGGCGGCGGCGCTCTGCCGCTGGAAATCCTCGAACGCCGCATCGACCAGTGGATCGAGGAAGTAAAAGCGGCCTGATCCAGTCTGCGAGCTTAGCGCCCTTCCGGGCGACGCGAGGGCAGGGCTTGCTTGAGGCAGGCCCTGCCCTACGCTTTTCAGGAAGGGAGAAAATGCCATGAACCTCGATTTCAGCCCGGAAACTGAAACCTTTCGGCAGACCGTCCGCACCTTCTTTGAAACGGATTTTCCGAAGGACATTCTTGAGAAAAACCGCGCAGGTCACGCGCTGACAACAGCAGAGGTCCGAAAGTCGGAAATGGCGCTCGGCGCGAAAGGCTGGCTCGCCTCGGCATGGCCCGAAGAATATGGAGGCCCCGGCTGGTCCGTCGAGGAACAATACGTCTTTGATGAAGAATTGGAGCGCGCTGGCGTACCAACCGTAACGCCTATGGGCGTCGTCTATGTCGGGCCTGTACTCTACACATTCGGGTCGGACGCTCAGAAGGAAAAATGGCTTCCTGGCATCCGCGACGGCTCGGTCGGCTGGGCACAGGGCTATTCAGAGCCGGGATCAGGATCAGACCTCGCATCGCTCCAGTTCAGCGCCGTGCTGGAAAACGGGACCTATACGCTGAATGGCCACAAGATCTGGACCTCGGCCGCCCAGCATGCCGACTGGATCTTCCTGCTAACGCGCACCTCCAATGAGGGGAAGAAGCAGGAAGGGATTACCTTCATCTGTTGCCCCATTGATGCGCCCGGCGTGACGGTGAAGCCGATCATCACGATTGATGGCAAGCATGTGCTGAACGAAGTTTTCTTCGACAATGTCACCGTGCCGGAAGAGTTTCGCATCGGCGAAGAGGGTAAGGGCTGGACCTATTCGCAGTACCTGCTCGGGTTTGAGCGCACCTCCTATGCTCGCATCGGCGGCAAACGGGCCATGTTGCGCCATGTGCGCGAGATCGCTCGCTCCTTGCCTGAGAGCGGCAATTACCGCCTGATCGATGATCCGGGCTTTGCGCAAAAGCTGACCCAAGCAGAAATGGCGGTGGATGGCCTGGAGATGACTGTCTTCCGCATCCTCTCCGCGCTCTCCGCAGGCGGATCACCGGGCGATGCCGCATCCACAGTAAAAATCCTGGCAACCACGACCCACCAGCAGATTACCGAACTGATGCTGGATGCCGTCGGCCATTTCGGACAGCCCTTCGGCAAGGCCGGCGACCTTCCAGCCACCCTGCCCCCCTATGCCGCGCCGGATGTGGCGACGTATTTCGGAGGGCGCGCCCAATCGATTTATGGCGGCACCAACGAGATTCAGCGCAACATCATCGCAAAGAAGGTGCTGGGTCTCTAGCGCCCGTCTGATCAGAAATCGTAGGCAATACCCTTGCGTTCCCAATCGCCATACCGGGTTGGCTCGATCTTGCGAGGGCCGCCACGCTCGTTCTCCGGCAGCTTAGAGACGTCCTCAGCCATCTCGATTCGACGCGCATCTGCTTCTTCCAGCGCGCGACGCGCCTCTGGTGTCAGGGTCTCACGACGCGCAATTTCGGCCGCATCAGGAAAGTCCGGTGTGCTCATCTGCACTCCCCATTTCGTTAACAATCCCCATATAGGTTTCTGGGGAATTTAAACATCCCCCGACTGAAACCACTGGAGACGTGTCACCCATGGGTACCGCAAAAACCTTCATGTTACTGGCTGCGCTAACCGCGCTGTTCATGGCGGTCGGCTATCTGATCGGCGGTGTTCTCGGCATGGCAATCGCCTTTGTCGCTGCCGCTGGCATGAACGTATTTTCATGGTGGAATGCCGACAAGATTGTCCTGCGCATGCAGGGTGCCAAAGAGGTCACGCCGGAGACCTCCTCCCCCATGCTGCGCACATTTGCGGGTGATGTGGCCCGCATGGCAGAACGCGCTGGCCTGCCTGCACCGCGCGTCTACATTATTGAAACACCGCAACCGAATGCCTTTGCGACCGGGCGCAATCCCGAAAACGCCGCCGTCGCCGCGACCTCTGGCCTGCTCGGCTCGCTGACCCGCGAGGAAGTCGCAGGCGTTATGGCGCACGAACTGGCGCATGTGCAGAACCGCGACACGCTGACCATGACCGTTACCGCAACAATTGCGGGTGCGATCGGCATGTTGGCAAATTTCGCGCTGTTCTTTGGCCGCGAGCGGGCGGGCCTCATCGGCTCTCTCGCAATCATGATCTTCGCGCCGATGGCGGCCGCCCTTGTGCAGATGGCCATCAGCCGATCACGGGAATACGAGGCCGACAAGCGAGGCGCAGAGATTTGTGGCAATCCGCTCTGGTTGGCCTCCGCGCTTCAGAAGATTGAACGCGGTGCCCGCGCCTCGGTCAACATGGCGGCCGAGCGCAACCCCGCCATGGCGCACATGTACATCGCCAATCCCCTCAATGGACGCGGCGCCGACAATCTGTTCTCAACCCATCCGGCAACCGCGAACCGGATCGAAGCCTTGCGCCGCATGGCAGCCGAGATGGGCGTCAGCTCCGAGACTGCGGATGCACCGCGTCGCCAAGCCGGACCGTGGGGCTGATCATGGAGTCAGACTCATGAGCGGCGCCCTGGCACGGCGCGCCGCAGCCGAATTGCTCATGCTGGCGCTGGAAAGCCGCCGCACGCTGGACGAGGCGATGCTCAAATCTGACAGCTTCAACGAGCTGGAAGGGCCCGATCGGGGCTTTGCCCGACTGATGGCGAGCGCCGCCCTGCGTGAACTTGGCCGCATTGATGCGGGTCTCTCACCCCTGCTGTCGCGACCACTCAACGCCACCAGCCCTGCCATTCGCGCCCTATTGCGCATTGGCGTGGTACAGCTGTGGCGGCTGGAAACACCGCCTCATGCCGCTGTGTCGGAGACGGTTGAAGCGGCCAAGGGCTGGCCGGATGCGCGTTCGGGAGGCAGTTTTCTCAACGCCGTGTTACGGCGCGCAGCCGACACACCGCCTGACCTTGATGCAATGCCCGCGAGCCTGATCTGGCCGGATTGGCTGGCCAGCCGTTTCGCGAATGATCTTGGCGCCGATGGCGCAGAGCAACTCGCCGCGCACCAACTGCACGAACCGCCTATCTTCCTGTCCGCAAAATCCGGTCCGGCTCAGGTTGCTGAGGTCACCGGCGGCGACCTGCTGCCAACCGGTTCCATCCGGCTGAACAGCGCGAATATCGAGGCCCTGCCCGGGTTTGAAGCAGGCGGCTGGTGGGTTCAGGACGCCGCCGCTGCCCTACCCGCAAAACTGCTCAATGTGACCGGGACCGATCAGGTCGTGGATTTGTGCGCGGCGCCAGGCGGCAAGACACTTCAACTGGCGGCCACCGGTGCGAAAGTGACCGCCGTCGATCGGTCCAGGCCGAGATTGGAGCGCCTCAGGGAAAACCTTGCGCGAACGGGCTTGTCTGCGGACATCGTTGCGGCCAATGCCGATGAATGGCGCCCGGAGATTCCGGTGAACAAATTGCTGCTGGATGCCCCTTGCTCCGCATTGGGCACCTTGAGACGTCATCCAGAGGGCGCATGGATCAAGCGAGAGGAAGAAATTGATCGCTTTCCAGCAGCGCAGACGCGCCTCCTGACAGCCGCCGCCGACATGGTCACTTCGGGCGGCATCGTCATCTATTGCGTCTGCACCCCGCTTGACTCCGAAGGGCGCAATATCGTCGATCAGGCGATTACGGCGGGGCTTTATTCACGTCAGCCTGTATCCGAAGCAGAAATTCCCGGTTTCGAGCATTGCCTGACGCCAGAGGGCGATCTGCTGACCCTGCCGCAAGACGGCGCGGGGCATGATGCCTTCTACATTGCGCGCCTGCAGCGGATTTGATCGATTTCAATCCGCGCATGGTTTTCAAGCGGCAAACAGACTTGCCACAAAAAGGTCTCGCAGAGTTCATCTGCCATTCAGGGCGAACTGTGCAATGATAACCCATCCAATGTGCAGGGAGCACTCAACATGATTACCGAATTTTCTCCCCGGAAAGTTGCTGTGGGCGCATTTGCTGCCCTCGCTTTGGCACTCACCGGATGTGCAAGCAATTATGGCGCTGGAACAGCCACGCCAGGTGCGGTCGGTCAGGCTTCTACCGTTTATACCGGTACAGTGACTTCGGTGCGTGCCGTAACGATCCAATCTGACCGGTCCCTGATTGGTACCGCAACAGGCGCCGTGTTGGGTGGTCTGGCAGGCTCCGAGCTTGGTGGCGGCGACAAGGCCCAGACTGCGGGAGCCATTGGTGGCGCCGTCATCGGCGGCATCGCCGGTAACGCAGCTGGCAAGGCTGTCGGCAAGCAACAGGGTTATGCCTACATTGTCCGTTTCTCGACGGGTGACGTGAAGGAAATCATTCAGGGCGCGGATGTCTATATCGCGCCAGGTACACCGGTCGATATCATTGCCGGGGCTGATGGTTGGAAACTGGTTCCGGCCGGCGGCTACTAGGCCCAATCTCTACACTTTCGGACAGCCGGCCACCTTGTGTGGCCGGCTGTTCCAGCTTAGGGATTGCGCATGCGCGACGTGTTGATTTCTCCCTCGATTCTCTCTGCAGATTTCTCTCGCCTCGGTGAAGAGATTGCCGCAATAGACCATGCTGGCGCAGACATGATCCATATCGACGTCATGGATGGGCATTTCGTGCCAAACCTGACCTTTGGCCCTCCGGTGATCGAAAAGCTCCGCAAATGCACGGACAAGCCGTTCGATGTGCACCTGATGATCGCCCCCGTGGACCCGTTCATAGCTGCCTTTGCGAAGGCTGGCGCAAACATCCTCACGGTTCATCCGGAAGCCGGACCACATATCCATCGTACGATTCAGGCGATTCGCGCTGCCGGTATGAAGCCAGGAATTGCCTTAAATCCGGGCACACCCGCCAGTATCGTGGAGCCCATGCTGGACGATATCGACCTGATCCTGGTGATGTCAGTCAATCCCGGTTTCGGCGGTCAGACCTTTATCGACAGCCAGTTACGCAAGGTCGAACAGTTGCGACGAATGATCGACTCAACTGGCAGAGATATCATCCTGGAAATCGATGGCGGCCTGAATCCGGAGACTGCTCCAAAAGCCATCGCCGCGGGAGTTAGTGCAATTGTTGCCGGGTCAGCCGTTTTCAAGGGCGGCGGGTCGGCCTATGCTGACAACATCAGGTCGCTCAGACCAAATCTAAAAGTATAGTTCTTGACGGAATGGACGGTGGACGTGGGAGGCGGAGATAGCGAAATCCTTGCTGACCGCACGAGAACCGGCGCAGATGACGCCGCTCTCTGGCGCAGGTTTCGTGGAGCTTGTGGCGATGATGCCAAAGTCGGTGTCCTGCAGCGGCTGAAGCTGTCTGGGCCAATTCCTGATGCTTTTTCCCATCATCTGACCCCAATTGTGCCGACGGATGACCGGCGCGGCGAAGCGCTGATGCAGGACATATGGCGCATCGGCATGGAGCGTCTGACCCTCGCGCCGGGCCAACCGCCATGGTCGACTCCCCTTCCCTCCAAACACTTCGCGGATCGGCTGCATCGGTTTTCATGGCTGCCTGATCTGTTTGATCAGGGCGACCTTGGGGCAGAACGTGCCAGACGCTTTGTCGACGACTGGATCGAATCCCATGGAAGCTTCAATGGGTTCTCCTGGAGGCTGGCGCCTACCAGCGTGAGGTGTTGGAACTGGATGTTGTGTGGCGCGGCTCTTTTCGAATCAGGCTCCGCAGATGCCCAACGAACCCGCTCGGAATGCCTGGTTCGGCAAATCCGCTATCTTTCTGATCAAATCGACGCGGCAACCGATCCCAAAGCGCGCTGGTACGGTGCTGTCACAATCGTTGCAGGCGCATTGTGCATAGACCGCGCAATGAGCCTGGAGACCGCCCTCGCCAGACTGGACGCAGAATGCACGGCGCAAATCCTTCCCGATGGTGGGCATGTAAGCCGCAGCCCGTCGCGAAACCTGCGCGCTCTTGTGCATCTTCTGACGCTTCGGGACCTGTTCCGACGCGCTGGCCACCCGGAACCGGACTTCTTGGAGAAATGGGTTTCGCGCATGGGTGCAATGGTCGCCTTTTTTCGAGCCGGCGACGGCGCGCTCAGCCCGTTCAATGATAGCGACGAGGCGAGACCGGAAGTTGTCGAGGCGGCGCTCGCCCATTTGCCCGCTCCACCCCGCCGGTTCACTTTCGCGCCCAAATCCGGCTTTCAGAAGCTTGAAAAAAATAGTCTTCGGCTGATCCTCGATTGTGGCGAAGCGCCCGAGCGCCCCTTCAGCGATTTTGCCCATGCAGGCGCGCTTGGATTCGAGCTTTCGGACGGACCAAGCCGTCTTGTTACCTCTTGCGGTTATAGCGCCGAGGTGAATGTGGACTGGCAAGCCGCCGTGCGGCGCACGGGGGCCCACTCCACACTGATCCTGGCTGGTCGGGACTCATCCACATTCTCATTGAATGACGAATCACGTCTTCTTTCCGCCCATGGACCGGAAGGTATTTCAGCCAAACGCCTGGAAGAAGGCGACGAGATATGGCTCGATGCGCAGCATGGCGGATACAAGGCACCGTGTGGATTGCTGCATCGTCGCCGCCTTTTCATGTCGGGCGATGGCCAGCGATTGACGGGCGAGGACTCCCTTGTGAGACCAGTCTCTCAGCCGCCGTCGGATGACCGGAAGTTCATTGGCTTTGAAATTCGCTTTCACCTACATCCTACGGTCACAGCCATCATGGGCCGAGATGCCATTCGTTTGGTGTGCGATGACGGTACGGTCTGGAAGTTCAAGACAAGCCATGAAGGTGCGCGCCTTGAACGTACAGTTTATCTTGCGCGCGGTGTGGTTGAAAGACCCGAGCAAATCGTTATGGCTGGTTTTGCAGATCCTAACGGGGACGGACAACAGCCGCCGAATTGTATTCGCTGGGCATTTCTGAAGGAAAGATCCGCATGACGCCAAAACAGGCCGCTCGACGCGCTATGACGCTGACCCTCGGGTTCGACATCAGCATCGCGATCATTGCCATGGCGTTTTCCGGATTGCTTGTCTGGTCGTCCGAGGCGCCCCGCGCTGACTTGCCCTTCAATTCGATCGCCATCAGCACCGCCTTCTTCGCTGCAGCCGTCGCACTATCTTTCCTCGTGCTTGGCATCCAAAAGCAGGTCTGGCGTCATATGGGCTGGCCGGATGCGGTGCGGATTTTCCAGGGGGTTTGTCTTGCAGCCCTGATCTACTTGCCGGTCATGCTCATGTTGAATGGGTTGCTGGCCACGCCCTTCGCCACATTGAGCGTTGCGCTCATCTTGTGGACGCTTGGCCTGTTTGCCGGACGCATGTTCGCCCTCTCCCGCACGACACACGAGCCGTTTCAAATCTTCAGCCCGGTCGCCAAGAACGGTCAGCCGGTTCTTCTCGTTGGTGATTCACAGAGCTGTGTTCAGGTCATTCGCCGCATCCAGTCATCGGCCCAAAGTAGCAAGATTCGTCTGCTCGGCCTGGTCGACGTGGAGGCGACCGAGCCGGGCCGCGCCATTCGCGGTATTCCGATTCTTGGCTCTCTCGACGAATTGGGTGACCTGATTGAAGTGTTGACGGTGCGCTACAAACAAACGCCATGGGTGGCTGTGACGGGCGCTGCGCGTAAACGCGAGACGACGATCCGGGTACTTGAGACCGCTTCTAACCATGGCGCCGAAATCATGGCGCTGAATCGGGATGAAACAGCCCAAGTGCTGGAGCCCGTTCGCCCGTCCGACTTGCTGTCGCGCCCGGAACGCCATCTTTGCATTGAGCCGGTCCGCGCTCTTGTGAGCAATGCGAACGTCCTGGTGTCAGGTGGTGGCGGAACGATCGGCTCGGAGCTTACACGCCAAGTTGCTCGGCTCGAACCCGCGTCGATTACCGTGTTCGATGCCTCAGAATTCAATCTCTACTCAATCGACATGGAATTGGCGGGCATCCTGCCCCCCAACCGGCACACGGCCCGACTGGGCGATGTTCGCGATATGAACCGTGTCCGCGACGTGTTCACGCGCGCAAAGCCGGATGTCGTCATCCACGCGGCGGCGCTGAAGCATGTTCCCTTGATGGAACGTAACATTTGCGAAGCCATCCTGACCAATGTGTCGGGCGCAGTGAACGCGGCCAAAGCCGCGGCGGCTGTCGGCGCGAAGAGCTTTGTCTTTATCTCCACGGACAAAGCGGTCGATCCGGACAATGTCATGGGCGCCACCAAACGCCTGGCCGAGATGGCCGTATCTCGGGTTGCAGCGCAAACCGGCATGGCCGCCTCTATTGTTCGCTTCGGAAATGTCCTTGGCTCATCAGGATCAGTGGTTCCCTTGTTCGAGCGCCAGATCGCGGCGGGCGGCCCCGTCACTCTGACTGATCCCGGCGTGACCCGATACTTCATGACCGTCGAGGAAGCCTCTTCGCTCGTCCTTCAATCGGCCGCACTTCAGGATCGCACATCAGAAACCGGCCTATACGTACTGGATATGGGCGAACCCATGCCGATCCTGCAATTGGCCGAAACCATGATCCGTATGAAGGGCCTGGTTCCAGGGGTCGACATCAAGATCACCACGACCGGCCTGCGCGATGGCGAAAAGATGCATGAGGTGCTGACCTATGAGCATGAAGCCGTGGTCTCCACCAAAGTGGACGGCATCTGGCAGGTCGAAAACCTGCATGCGCCTTCCGAGCTTTTTGAAAAGCGGCTCGGGGAGCTGATTGAGGCGGCATCCCGGCGCGAACGCTCTGAAGCCCTCCGCCTGTTGGGCGTTCTCGTTCCGGAATATGCCAGCGAGCGAGCCGAAAAGGCGCGACGCTGGAGCGCTTGACCCACGCCGCGGTCATGATACGCCCCGCGGCACAAGCATTCAGCCTGCGCCAAAGGAATTCTCAACATGACAGATGCCGCCACCCGCGGAGCTCCCGTTCGCATTCGCCGCGCCCTGCTTTCCGTGTCCGACAAGACCGGACTGGTGGAACAAGCTCAAAAGCTTGCCGCCAAGGGGGTCGAACTGGTCTCCACCGGCGGCACATCGAAACTTCTGAAAGAAGCCGGCTTGGATGTGAAAGATGTTGCCGACCTGACAGGCTTTCCGGAAATGATGGACGGCCGGGTCAAGACGCTTCACCCGGCGGTGCATGGCGGTCTGCTCTATCTGCGCGACAATCCCTCCCACGTGAAAGATGCCGAAACACACGGCATTGGCGCGATCGACCTGATTTATGTAAATCTCTATCCGTTTGAGGCGACGGTTGCCTCTGGCGCAGACTTCGACACTTGCATCGAGAATATCGATATCGGTGGTCCGGCCATGCTGCGTGCGGCGGCAAAAAATGGTGCCTTCGTCGCCGTCTGCACCGATGGCTTTGATGTCGACGCAGTGCTTGCTGAAATGGAGACAAATGATGGCCATGTCAGCGTCAGCCTCTGCCGCAAGTTGGCCGCGAAAACTTATGCCCGCACAGCGGCCTATGATTCCGCAATTTCCAATTGGTATGCAGACCAACTTGGCGAGACCGCTCCAGACTGGGCCAGCCTTGGGGGCAAGCTTCTGCAATCGCTGCGCTATGGCGAAAACCCGCACCAGAAAGCCGCCTTCTACGTGACCGGCGAGAAACGTCCCGGCGTGGCAACTGCAAAACAGCTGCAAGGCAAGGAACTGTCCTACAACAACATCAATGACACAGATGCCGCCTATGAACTGATTGGCGAACTGGGTGATGAGATCCCTGCCGTCGCCATAATCAAGCACGCCAATCCATGCGGCGTTGCGCAAGGCCGGAGCATCATCGAAGCCTATCGTTCGGCACTGGCATGTGACTCGACTTCTGCCTTTGGCGGGATCGTCGCACTGAACCGCCCGCTGGACGAAGCAACCGCTCAGGAAATTTCCCAGGTCTTCACAGAAGTCGTCATAGCACCGGGAGCAGATGCAGCCGCTGAATCAGTGTTTGCCAAAAAGAAAAACCTCCGCCTCCTGATTACGGAAGGCCTGCCGGACCCGGCTTCGGCTGGCCGGTTCGTCAAGACGGTCTCCGGTGGCTTCCTGATGCAGGATCGTGATTTTGGCCGCATCGGCAAGGCAGACTTGAAGGTCGTGACGAAGAAAGTCCCAACCGAGCAGGAATTGAATGACATGCTGTTCGCCTGGCGCGTCGCCAAGCATGTGAAGTCCAACACCATCATCTACGCCAAAGACGGTGCAACTGTGGGCATTGGCGCAGGACAGATGAGCCGGATTGACTCCGCACGCATTGCCGCGCGCAAAGCAGAGGACGCCGCAGACATCGCAGGCTGGCCTGAGCCAAAGACCAAAGGGTGCGTTGCCGCATCCGACGCATTCTTTCCGTTCCCAGACGGGCTGCTTCAGGCCGCTTCAGCGGGCGCAACAGCCGTCATTCAGCCGGGCGGTTCGATCCGCGACGATGAAGTCATCGCCGCCGCCGACGAGGCTGGCCTCGCCATGGTCTTTACTGGCATGCGCCACTTCCGCCACTAGAGAAAGGTCCAAGATGAAGCGTCCCCTACTCGCAAGCCTTGTCGTTCTGGCTCTGGCAGCCGCCTGCGGCCAGCCAGCAAAACAGGATTCGGACGCAGAATTCATGTCTCGATTGACGACCCTGTGCGGGCAGGCATTTGAGGGCGAGATTGTCAGCAAAGATCCAGAAGATGATGAGTGGCGCACAGAGCGTATTGTTATGCATGTTCGGGAGTGTTCTCCACAGGAAGTCCGTATTCCGCTTCATGTCGGCGATGACCGCTCCCGTGTCTGGGTACTCCACAATGATGGACCCCGCCTGGCCTTGCACCATGCGCACACGCATGAGGATGGCAGCCCCGATGCAAACACATGGTATGGCGGCGCAGGTAATGACCAGGCCAGCGCCAGCCGAATGGCCTTTCCGGCGGATGACGCCACGAAAGCCCTGTTCGATTCTGAAGGTATTCCTCAGTCCAAAGACAACACCTGGGCGATCGAGGTGCGTCCGTCAGACAATTTGTTCGCTTATGAGATGAAGCGCCCGAAACGCTTTTTCCGAATCGAGTTCGATACTTCACAACCCGTTGCGCCACCTCCTGCGCCTTGGGGCAATGAATAAGGATTCAGAGACGGAAGCTGCCCTCGATCACTGTTACTGCACGGCCGACAAGCTTGGCGCGATCGCCTTCAAGACGCGTATCGATCTTTGCGCCCCGGCCCGGATAGGCTTGGTAGCAAGACATCTCGTCCAGACCAAATCGCTCGCTCATGACCCGCGCCAGCATCGTATGCCAACTACCTGTTGCAGGGTCTTCATCGATTCCGCTTCCCGGCGCGAAGAAGCGGCTGGTGACGGCGACACCATCCCCGCCAGCGGAAAAGCACCCGAAATTTCCACGATCCCAGCCTTCACCCGGCGCGCCAAGATCCTTTAGCGCCTTCAGGTTTGGCTTGAGCGCACGTATGTCCTCCGGTGTTTCAAACCGAGCCGCATAGAACATGCCGCCCCATGCCTGAACAGGGCGCGTGCCAAGCGCATCCGCTACCTCATCCGTTACCGGAATTTCTTGAATGGGGGCCGATGGAAAGTCCATTTCCAATCGTCCATCTTTCAAACGCCGAACATGCAGGCGGCCGGACTTCATCGTGTCGAACGCAATTGCCTCACCGGTGTACCCAAGCTCCTGGTACAGCACATGTGCAGTTCCAAGAGTGGCGTGACCGCAAAGGGGAACCTCAACCGACGGCGTAAACCAGCGAAGCGTCCACACTCCCTCCCCCGCCTGAACGATATAGGCCGTCTCGGCGACGTTGTTTTCTGCCGCAATCGCCTGCAGGGTTTCATCCGGCAAGAATGTCTCCAGCGGCATGATGCACGCCTGGTTGCCTTCGAATGGCTTTGAAGCAAAGGCGTCAATTTGGTAGAACGGCAAAGTCGGCATGACAGAGTCTCCAATCAGGACGACTGAATGCCACGGGACGCGTACTTGGAAAAACGATGATTTCTGAACGGTCGTTGAGGCGGTCTATTCCTCGTCAAGTACCCAACCATGATGAACCGGACCATGGCCGGTCCCGAACCCCTTGGCCGCGCGAATCGCTTTCAGCAAGTATTCCCGGGCCTGTTCAACCGAGTCCGGAACACTTTTTCCTTGTGCCAGAAGCGCGGCAATGGCCGACGCCAGTGTGCAACCCGTTCCATGGGTCGAGCTCGTCTCGATCCTGCGGCTTTCAAACACCCATTCGCCCGTCGTCGTCTGCAACACATCCGTGATGACATCTCCGCCAATATGCCCGCCTTTGACCAGCGCGCCATTCGCACCAAGCTCCAGCAGAGCCTCGGCCGCACGGCGCTGGCCACTGACCGAGTCCACCGCCTTCCCGGTCAATACTTCCGCCTCGGGGGCGTTGGGCGTTACAAGGCGCGCGTTCGGGACAAGTTCGGACCGGATCGCCTCCACCGCCTTTGCGTCAACCAACCGATCGCCCGATGTCGCCACCATGACAGGGTCGATGACACGCGGGACCAATTGAGCACGCTCCGACAACAGTTCCGCGACCGCCTCGACCAAAGGGGCGGACCCGAGCATGCCAGTCTTGATTGCGTCGGCGCCGATGTCAGCAAGCGTGACCCGCATCTGCCCGATCACGCTCTCAAGGGGCACTGGCCACACGCCATGTACGCCGCGCGTATCTTGCGCTGTGATGGCGGTGATGGCGGTCATCGCAAAACCGCCAAGCATGGTGACTGCCTTGATATCAGCCTGAATACCCGCACCACCGCCGGAATCAGATCCGGCGATGATGAGGACGCGGCCCTGAGGGCCGTCTGGCATTGCCATGTCGATCAGACCTTGATGCCGGCCTTCGCTGCGTCAGCCAGGAAGGTTTCCAGACCCTTGTCGGTCAACGGATGCTTGACTAGGCCCTTGATGACAGATGGCGGCATGGTCGCCACATCTGCGCCAGCCAGTGCCGACAGTTTGACGTGATTGGCTGTCCGGATCGACGCAGCAAGAATTTCCGTATCGAACAGGTAATTGTCATAGATCTGGCGAATATCTGCGATCAGCTCCATGCCGTCGACATTGATGTCGTCGAGACGTCCGATGAAAGGCGAGATGAATGTTGCGCCGGCTTTGGCCGCCAACAGTGCCTGATTGGCCGAAAAGCAAAGCGTGACATTGACCATCGTGCCGTCATCCGACAGCGTCCGGCAGGCCTTCAGGCCTTCCAGCGTCAGCGGAAGCTTTACGGCAACGTTGTCAGCGATCTTCGCCAGTTTACGGCCTTCAGAGATCATCCCGTCATAGTCGGTCGCAACAACTTCCGCGCTGACCGGGCCGGGTACGATCTCGCAGATTTCCTTGACGACATCCGCGAATGGGCGGCCCGACTTCGCGATGAGTGACGGGTTGGTGGTAACCCCGTCAATCAGTCCGGTCGCCGCCAGTTCAGCAATATCGCCAGTGTCTGCGGTATCTACGAAGAATTTCATGTTCAGGATCCTGTTTGCCTAAGCGCCTCAGATAGACGGGCGACCGATGGATGTATACTTGAAACCACGAGCCGCCATGTCGTCCGGTGAATAGATGTTCCGGAGGTCTACCACAATGTTTGTGCTGAGGGCTTCCTTGATTCTTTCAAAATCCAATGCGCGGAATTGGTCCCATTCGGTGATAATCACCATCGCGTCGGCATCCTGAACGGCGTCATACGCGCTCTTTGCGAATTCGATATCGCTCAGCAGATGCGCTGCTTCATCCATAGCTTCCGGATCATAAGCCCGGATCTTGGCGCCGGCCGCTTGCAGAGCCGGAATGATATCCAGGCTTGGCGCGTCGCGCATGTCATCCGTGTTTTGTTTGAACGCGAGGCCCAGCACACCAATTGTCTTGCCTTTCACGTCGCCGCCCATGGCCGCAATGACCTTTTCAGCCATTGCCTTCTTGCGCGCCGCGTTCACCTCAACCACCGTATCGACGATGCGAACGGGAGAATTATGGTCATTGGCCGTCTTGGTCAGCGCCAGCGTGTCTTTCGGGAAACAGGACCCCCCATAGCCGGGACCGGCATTCAGGAATTTCTTGCCAATCCGACCATCCAGGCCAATGCCGCGAGAGACTTCCTGAACGTTTGCGCCGACTTTTTCGCAGAGATCCGCCATCTCATTGATGAAGGTGATCTTCACAGCGAGGAAGGCGTTGGCGGCGTATTTGATAAGTTCAGATGTACGCCGGGCCGTAAACAGAATCGGCGTCTCATTCAGGAAGAGTGGACGATAGAGTTCCTGCATGACTTCACGGGCACGGTCATCATCGGTTCCAACAACCACACGGTCGGGAATCTTGAAGTCCTTGATCGCCGCGCCTTCACGCAGGAATTCAGGATTGGAGACGACAGCAAATTCGCCATCAGGGCGCTTCTTGCGGATGATTTCCTCAACTTCGTCGCCCGTGCCGACCGGAACAGTCGATTTGGTGACGATCACGGTGAAGCCATCCATGAGTTCGGCGATCTCTTCAGCCGCCGCGTAGACATAGGATAGGTCCGCATGTCCATCGCCGCGCCGTGAGGGCGTGCCGACCGCAATGAAGACGGCGTCGGCATCGCGGATCGCATCCTTGGCTTCGGTCGTGAAGAACAGGCGCTCTTCCTTGACGTTCTTCTCAACCAGGCTGTCGAGCCCGGGCTCGAAAATCGGCATGATGCCGGCTTCCAGCTTTTCAATCTTGGATGCATCCTTGTCGACGCATGTTACAACGTGCCCAAAATCGGCAAAACAGGCTCCGCTGACAAGGCCGACATAGCCCGTTCCAATCATCGCAACGCGCATGAAAAATCCTCACAAGATACTAGTGTCTTCGCGGCAGGGGGTGCGATTTTTATGCCAGTTGGTCAAGGGGCTGAGTGTGCCATTCTGGCCAGTTCACCAGAGGGCACTTCACACCCGGCCCACGCGGGATGCTGCGAGACATTCTGCCCGGTTAAAATGGATCAGGCCCGCTCCGGGCGATACAGGCCTGATCATGTTCTAAAGAGTTTCCCTTGGCAGAAAGGGATCAGATTTCCTGATTATATGCTCCGACTTCCGGGTGCTTGCCGAGGCGCGGCTTGATTTCCTTGTGGAAGAGATCGCGCATATCATCGGCGCTCGTCATGGATTCAACCACCACAACCAGTTCCGGCTTGTTGGAGGACGCACGTATAAGAACCCAGGACCCGTCTTCCAGTGTCACGCGGGCACCATTGACAGTATTCACATCAATGACTTTCCGACCAAGAATTTCGGTGCCATTCAGGCCTTCATATTCTGCGACCATCTTGTCGACGACGCCATATTTGGTTTCATCATCGCAATGCGGTGACATGGTGAGTGAAGTATAGGCAACGCCCAGCTCCCCCTTCATATCGGCCATTGTCTTGCTCGGATTGCGATCCAGCATTTCGAGAATGGCCTTCGCCGCAACCAGCCCATCATCATAACCAAGCCCAATTGGAGGCTGGAAGAAGAAGTGACCGGACTTTTCAAAACCTGCCAGCGCGCCCAACTCATTGGTGCGGCGCTTGATGTAGGAATGGCCGGTCTTGTAGTAATCGACCGTCGCACCATTTTCCTTCAGCACGGGATCGGTCTTGTAGAGGCCGGTTGACTTCACATCGACGACGAAAGTCGCGTCCTTGTAGAGTTTCGACAAATCGCGCGCCAACATCAGGCCGATCTTGTCCGCGAAGATCTCCTCGCCTGTATTGTCCACAACACCACAGCGGTCGCCATCACCATCAAAACCGAGCGCGACATCAGCGCCAAGATCTTTCACGGCCTTCGACATTTCATGCAGCATTTCTGCATCTTCCGGGTTGGGATTATATTTCGGGAACGTGTTGTCGAGGTTGCAGTCCATCTCGACAACTTCTGCGCCCATCATACGCAACGCATCCGGCGCAAACGCGCCCGCAGTGCCATTGCCACACGCCGCAATCACCTTGATCGGACGACTAAGCTTCGTATCGCCAACGACTGCCTTGATATACTTGTCCCGCAAATCATCGACCCGGAAATGACCGCCGCCCGCGCGGGGCTGAAACTCGCCTCCCATGACGATCTCTTTCAGGCGGCCCATCTCAACTGGTCCGAATGTTAGCGGCTTGTCGGCCCCCATCTTGACCCCGGTCCAGCCATTTTCGTTGTGGCTCGCTGTCACCATGGCACAGCAGGCTGCATCCAGCTCGAACTGTGCCCAATAGACCATTGGCGAAAGCGCGAGGCCCACATCCAGTACTTCACAGCCGCCTTGCACCATGCCGAGGATGAGCGCGTTCTTGATCGGCTGACTGATCGAGCGGAAATCATGCCCGGTCACTACTTTGGGCTCGACCCCCAATTCATGGAACAGCGTTGCCATGCCGAGGCCCAGCGCCTGAACACCGGTGAAATTCAGTTCCGGTGCCTTCTCCTTACCGATTCCGTTGAACCACCAACGCGCATCATATTCGCGAAAGCCTGTTGGCTTCACCAGCGGCAGAATCTCGAATTCCAGCGTGTTTGGCTTAATGTCAGCCAGCGGTTTGGGCATCATATGCGTACGTCTCCGAAGATTTTGTGCGTCCCTACAACACGAATGTGTCACTTCGACAAAGAGTATGCAGGTTTCGCGCCACAGGGGAAACCTGCGAGTTTCAAGGGCGGATTCCCCCTGCCCCCGCTCAGGACTGAGTCAGGAACCGGGCGATCCAGCTTCCCAAACGCTGATTGTCGAGCGGTTGTTCCAGCGACCCGATCGCCATGTCGACAGCGATTGCGGCCAGCGGACGACCCTTTCGGATCGTGTAGAGCGCGGCCGAATAGTCAGCATCAAACTCCGGGTGGCACTGGAAGGATATCGCGGGCGTCTTGCCATACTCTATCGCCGCAAAAGGCGTGAAATCTGACCGCGCCAGCACGCTGGCACCCGGCGGCAATTCAACGACCTGATCCTGATGGCTGACCGGCACGGAAATCGTTGCCGGGCAATCGCCCCCCATCCAGTCGGGACATGCTTTCACATCATAGGAATGCCGACCGATCCCCCAACCCTTGGGAGATTTGATGACCTTTCCGCCCAATGCTTCTGCCATGACCTGATGACCGAAACAGATACCGACCTGTGGCACGCTGGCTGAGGCCGCATCCCGGATGAACTGCATCAGCGGCGCGATCCAGTCATAGTCATCATACACGCCCGCAGGAGAGCCTGTGATGAGGATCGCCTCCAGCCCGGCGATATCAGGTAAAGGCTCTCCCTGAATGACGGACACGGTTTCATACTCGATATCCGGGTCTGCGGCAGATATCAGGTTCCGGAACATCTCCGGATAATCCGCAAAATCCGCCCGAATGGGTTCAGGCACGAGCCCGGTCTCGATAATGGTGAGTTTCATGAAGGCTCAGTTTGGCAAGACGTTGGGAGCCGAGGGACTGATTTGTTGGGCATCAATCCAGTCATCAATGCGCACTTCCAGCACATCGAGGGGTACAGCGCCTTCTGCAAGCGCCGCATCATGAAATGCGCGTAGATCGAAATCCTCACCCAATTCAAGTTCCGCCTTGGCCCGCAGCTCCCGGAATTTGAGCTCGCCCACCTTGTAGGCAACTGCCTGCCCCGGCCAGCCGATATAACGTGTCACCTCCGTCTGGATGTTCAGCGGGGCGAGCGCGGAATTCTCAATGAAACACGCTTCGGCTTGTGACCGTGTCCAGCCATACCAGTGCAGGCCCGTATCCGCGACAAGCCGGCAAGCCCGCCACATCTCATAGGATAGAGCGCCAAAGCGCTCATAAGGTGTGCGATAAATGCCCGCTTCACCCGCAATCCGTTCAGCGTATAGCCCCCAGCCTTCGCCAAACGCGGTCGCATAATAGTTCTTCCGGAAGTCCGGCTGGTCCGACATTTCCTGGGCCAGCGCAATCTGAAGATGATGGCCAGGAACGGCCTCGTGCGCAGACAAGGCGGGCAATTCATAAAGGGGTCTTTGGTCGAGGGCATAGGTATTCACAAGGTAAATGCCGAGGCGCCCCTCCTCCGGATCGCCCGACACATAACGGCCGGTCGTATAGCCCGGCGCGATCGAATCTGGCACAGGCTGGACCTCAAATTCCAGCTCCGGAAGCGTCCCGAAATAGTCCGGCAAACTGGCGCGCAAACGTGAGGAGATTTCTTCGGCAGCGTCCATCAGCTCATCGGCAGACTGGGCGTAGAATTGAGGATCGGTCCTCAGATAGGTCAGGAAGTCCTCAAAGCTGCCTTCAAAGCCGATTTCTGCGATGATTTGTTCCATCTCGGACCGGATCCGCGCGACTTCCGACTGGCCAAGAAGATGGATCTCTTCCGGACTGTAGCCCGCCCCGGCCGTGTAGTGTTCAACCGCCGCAGCATAAACCTCGCGTCCATTCTCGAGATCTGCGATTCCTGCACCCTGACGCAGATACGGCCGATACTCGATTTCAAGGAAGCGCAGGACATCCAGATAGGCGGAAATGGCACGAGCGGTCGCCCGAAGGCCTTCCGCCCTGAGACGCGCAGCGATTTCGGGGTCGATGTCTTCCGGTAGAGCCTTGAACGGCGCGTAAAGGCCGCTTTCAGACGCATCGTCCATGATCTGTTCCCGGATCTGGTCGATCACGGTTTCAAGGGGATCCCGGTTGGCGGTCCACCCGGTTTCGATCCCGCGCCTCATATTCTCGATATTCTCGGCGAAATAGCGTGGCACGTCGTTCAGGCGTGCAATCCAGGCCTCGGCGGATTCCACGCTGTCGATATCTGTCCGCATCGCGGCAAAGACAGGTTCGGCCTGAAAACCCCAGTCACCCGTGAACGGGATGCGGGCCGAATCAGTCTCCGCCCAGTTGATGTCCGATTTCAACAGGCGAATCAGGATCGCCTGATCGATGACATGTTCGGTTTCAGCTTTTTGCACATCTTTCAGAAGGGCCCGCGCGGCGTCCGTTTGGGCCGCAATAGAGGCCGGCCGAACATCCGCCCAGCGATCTGGCGCGCGATTCTCTTCCCGTGCTGCATCTTCAGGACTGACGGCGTCCACATAAGACTCATAGGCTGGAATCAGCGCGTCGAGCGGATCTGCAGCAGCTCCCTGTGCCAGCACAGCTGTGAGCGCCCCTGCGGCAAGTGCAAAAAGAAAAGGTTTCATATTGTCGCTCCCTAGCCCTGTGGCGTTGACAGGACCATAGAGAAACCTAGAACCCAAGCCAAAGCGTTCATTGCAGGCAAGCAAGGTCATCCCTCATGGCAAGCACTTCCCGGGCAGATCCTCGCCCATTGTCGCCACATCTCCAGATCTGGCGTTTCCACATTACGATGGCCGCGTCCATCACCCATCGAATTACCGGCACAGCCCTGTATTTCGGAAGCTTTCTTATCACCGCCTGGATCGTCGCGCTCGCAACCAATGCCGAATGGTATAGTGTGATCGAAAGCGTCATCTCAGCCTGGTATGGTCAGGTCATCCTGTTCCTGTGGGCTGTCGCGGTACTCTATCATTTCGCGAATGGCATCCGTCACCTGCTCTGGGATGGGCCGCATATCGGATTTGACCCCAAAACAGCCAGCACCGTGTCGGTGTTTATCTATCTTTTCGCCGTTATTGGCGCTGCGGCCATCTTCGCCGCAACGACTTGGCTTTAGGGGGCGACGGACATGTCTTCACACGATTTCATTACGCCAGCCAAAATGGCTCGTGGCCTCGGCTCGGCCAAGTCCGGCACCGAAACCCATATTCGTCAGCGCGTCTCCGCGATTGCGCTGATCTTCCTCGTACCGTGGTTCGTCTACTCCATCATCAACGCGATGAGCGGCGATATCGTTGACGCTCAGGCATGGGCCGCCAAGCCCTGGAACGCCATCCTGCTGATCCTGACTGCCGGCGCGGCGTTCTTTCACATGCGCATTGGTATGCAAGTGGTGATCGAGGACTATATCGCGAAGACAGGAACCAAGTCGGCCCTGCTCATCCTGAACAGCTTTGCGTGCATCGCGCTGTTCGTGACGGTGGCCCTGTCGGTTCTCAAAATCTGGATTGGCGCGGGCGTCTAGCCTCGCGGGAGAAACATAAGATGAGCAATTATACCTGGACCGACCATACATATGATGTCGTGGTTGTTGGCGCCGGCGGCTCTGGCCTCCGCGCAGCTTTGGGCGCCGCACAGGCAGGCCTGAAAACGGCCTGTATCTCCAAAGTCTTCCCGACGCGCTCCCACACGGTGGCTGCACAAGGTGGCATTGCCGCCTCGCTTGGAAATATGGGCGAGGATGACTGGCGCTGGCATATGTACGACACGGTCAAAGGGTCAGACTGGCTCGGCGATCAGGACGCCATCGAATATCTTTGCCGTGAAGCGCCTGCTGCGGTTTACGAACTTGAGCATTGGGGCATGCCCTTCTCGCGAACAGAGGAAGGCAAGATCTACCAGCGCGCATTCGGCGGCATGACACGTGATTTTGGTCAGGGCCCTGTCCAGCGGACATGTGCTGCGGCTGACCGTACCGGTCACGCCATGCTGCACACACTGTATGGTCAGTGCGTCAAGGAAGAGACCGAATTCTTCATCGAATATTTCGCGCTCGACCTCATCATGGATGAGGAAGGCGCTTGCCGCGGTGTCACCGCGTGGAAACTCGATGACGGCACGCTGCACCGCTTCCGCGCGCAGAAAGTCGTGCTTGCGACCGGCGGGTATGGCCGCGCCTTCTTCTCCTGTACCTCGGCTCACACCTGTACGGGTGACGGCAATGCCATGGTGCTCCGCGCCGGACTGCCATTGCAGGACATGGAATTCGTCCAGTTCCACCCGACCGGTATCTACGGCTCCGGTTGCCTGATCACTGAAGGTTCGCGCGGCGAAGGCGGTTACCTGACCAATTCCGAAGGTGAGCGCTTCATGGAGCGCTATGCTCCGTCAGCAAAAGACCTCGCGTCTCGCGACGTGGTCTCCCGTGCCATGACCATGGAAATCCGCGAGGGCCGCGGTGTCGGCGCGGAGAAGGATCATATCCACCTCCATCTCGAGCATCTCGGCGCAGAAGTCCTGGCGGCCCGCCTGCCGGGCATCTCCGAGACGGCGAAAATCTTTGCTGGCGTGGACGTCACGAAAGAGCCGATCCCGGTGCTTCCGACCGTTCACTACAATATGGGCGGCATCCCGACCAATTATCATGGCGAAGTACTGACCAAGAAGAATGGAGACCCGGATTCGGTCGTGCCCGGTCTGATGGCCGTCGGCGAAGCGGCCTGTGTCTCCGTACACGGCGCCAACCGTCTCGGCTCCAACTCGCTGATCGATCTTGTCGTCTTCGGTCGCGCGGCCGGCCAGCGCTGTGGCGCCACCACGGAAGCGGGCGCAACCCAGCCGGAATTGCCGAAGGGCGCCACCGACAGCCACCTCGCGCGCCTTGACCGCCTGCGCAACGCAACGGGCGACCAACCTGTCGCTGCCCTCCGCCTCGAAATGCAAAAGGGCATGCAGAACAATTGCGCCGTCTTCCGCACCGGCGATGTCCTGAAGGACGGCGTCGGTGCCATCGAGGAAGTCTACAAGAAAGCGCCCGGGATCGATGTGAAAGACCGCGGCATGGTCTGGAATACAGATCTTGTTGAAGCCCTTGAGTTCGACAATCTGATCGCGCAGGCTGCTGTCACCGTGAACTCTGCGGCCAACCGTCAGGAAAGCCGCGGCGCGCACGCCCGCGAAGACTTCTCGGAGCGTAATGACGAAACGTGGATGAAACACACGCTCGCCTGGTGCGATGAGGCCGGCAAGGTCACGATCGACTATCGCGAAGTGCACAATTACACGCTTTCGAACGAAATCAGCTACATCGAGCCCAAGGCCCGGGTTTACTAGGATATCAAGGCGAGCACGACATGGTTCAACTTACTCTCCCCAAAGGCTCCGCGCCCAAAAAGGGCAAGACCTGGCCGAAGCCGCAAGGCGCGACCAATCTCCGCCAGTTCCGGATTTATCGCTACAGCCCGGAAGAGGGCGGTAATCCACGCTGGGACACCTATTGGGTGGACATGGATCGCGCCGGCACAATGATCTTGGACGTGTTGTTCTACATCAAGAACAATGTCGACCCGACGCTGG
>TARA_R110000796_G_scaffold14011_14_pt1 | contig 30793 bp, 30 predicted proteins | sample TARA_R110000796 | Tara Oceans TARA_R110000796 (sample SAMEA4397815) | marine metagenome | biome: Polar Biome; feature: [SRF] surface water layer (ENVO:00010504); material: water (ENVO:00002006), including particulate matter (ENVO:01000060) such as... | depth 5 m
GGAAAATGCCTGTTCCCAGCCAATTTCCTGCCACTGGCCGTCGACTTTTTTCACCGGCTTGTGCAGGCGGTCCGGATCATCCTGCAAATCGGCGATGGCGGTCGCCTTCGGGCAGATATGGCCTCGGCTCAGCACATGATCGGGATTGCCCTTGATCGAGATTATCTCGCGCCCCTCGACCTCGACCAAGACGCCGCAATTGGCTTCGCAGATATGACAGGTGCGGGCGTGGATCATGCTCATCGGGAACCTCCTTGATTTAACCATGTGATTAACAGATTTGCATCGCCGTAGCCAGTGGCGGCTTATCATCGGGCAAATTTTACTGGGCATTTGCCGTCAATTGTTCAATGAAGCCCGTCCTGTCTTCTGTTGGAGTATATTTTCATGGCGCGTCGCTGGCTTTTAAACGGCTTACTCCTTCCCCTATATCTGTCGCTGACCGCTTGCCCCGCGACACCTGACGATACAGCGAGTGCGGGCAGCGATGCGGCTCCGGAAACGGTGACGGCACCTGCGGTCCTGCCGGACGATGCCGACCCTGCATTGTGGGTGATCAAGGATGAAGACACGACCATCTATCTGTTCGGCACCGTCCATATATTGAAACCCGGCATGACCTGGTTTGACGAGGCGGTGAAAGACGGTTTTGACGCGTCGGACGAACTGGTGGTCGAAATGATCAAACCCGATGCGGCGGTAATGGCGAAAATCGTCGCTGATCTGGCAATTGACAAGACCGGCGTATCGCTGCGTGACAAATTGGCTGCGGAAGACCGGGCCGATTATGAAGCGGCATTGACCAATCTGGGCATGCCGGTTGCCGCATTCGACCCACTCGACCCATGGTTTGCCAGCGTCAATCTTTCGCTCATTCCGCTGATGCGCAACGGATATGATGCCAATCAGGGTGTCGAAGATGAATTACTGGCCCATGCAAAGGCGCGGAAGATTACGATCACCGGCCTCGAAACCCCGGAACAGCAATTGGGCTTTTTCGACAATTTGCCGGAAGACGTCCAGATCCGCTTCCTCAACTTCACTGTCGATACTATCGATGAAGCCGCAGACGGCATGGAACAGATGGTTGCCGAATGGGCCAACGCCAATATCGACGCGCTGGGTGAATTGATGAACGCCGGGCTGGAGGACAAGATTCTATACGAAGCGCTGCTGGTGAACCGTAATGCCATCTGGGCCGAATGGGTCGATCAACGGATGGCCCAGCCCGGAACGGTGTTTCTCGCGGTTGGTGCCGGACATCTTGCCGGAGAAAGCAGCCTGCAGGCATTGCTCGCCAAAAAAGGGATCGTTGCAGAGCGCATTGAATATTGATTATTTCACCTCCGGCTTTTCTTTTGCCGGCAAGCACACCAAATAGGTAATATGCGTATCATCACATCCATCCTGACACTGATCGCGTCGTTGATGCTCACAGCATGCAACAACACACCCGATCCGGTAGCCCTGAACACTGTGAAAACCGGAACCCCGGCATTGTGGAAGGTCAGCGGCACCAAGCCCGAACAAAAGGGCGTGGCCTATATGTTCGGTACTATCCACATACTGCCGGACGACGTGCAATGGCGCACGCCTGCGCTGGAGACTGCGATTGCAGATTCCGACACTCTGGTCATTGAAGTGCTGGGACTGGAAGATACCCGCAATGCAGCCAAAATATTCTCCCGGCTCGCGGTTTCCCCCGGTCAGGAGAAGCTGGACGCACGGATCAAGCCGTCGCTGCGTGACGATCTCGACCGGATCATCGACTCTGCCAATATTCCCGAACGCGCGCTCAACCGGATGGAAACCTGGGCCGCTGCCCTGTCACTCGCTTCCGCGCAGACCAAGAGTCTGGGGCTAAATTCCAGCGGCGGGGTCGAGAAGAAACTCAGCGCCCAGTTTGAAAAAGCGGGCAAGCCGATTGAGGCACTGGAAACGATAGAATTGCAACTGGGCTATTTCGACAAGCTTCCCGAAGAGCAGCAGCGCCAGATGCTGACCAGCGTGGTCGAGGATTCGAGTGATGCCCAGCAAGCCTTTGAAAAACTGTTCAACGCCTGGATGACCGGCAATGTCGAAGAAATCGTCACTCTCTCCGATGCGGGCATATTGACCGATCCGAAGACGCGCGAATATCTCTTGGTTGCGCGCAATCTGAATTGGGCAGAACAACTGGACAAGCGTCTGCAAAAACCCGGCACATCGATGATCGCGGTTGGTGCCGCACATCTCGTCGGGCCGGACGCGGTTCAGGCCACGCTCGCAAAACGCGGGTATAAGATCGAAAAAATTCAATAACCGGGGCATCACATGACATTTATATTTGATCGCGAAACTGCGCTGGTCGCGCAGGGTGACGGCCAATTCACAATTGAGGCCAGCGATGTATATCGCAATCCCACCGGCATGGCCTTCGGTGGCTGGGTTGCCGCCATTGCCGCCCGGGCGGTCGAAATTCATCCCGAGTGCCGCGGCCCGCTGGTTTCCCAGCAGATAATATATATGACCGGTGTCGGCCCGGGTGAGGTCAAGCTGTCGGTCAAATTGCTCCGTGCCGGATCTTCGACCCAGTTCTGGCGGGTGGAACTGTCTCAAAACGGATCGCTGACCAACGCAGCGGATATCGTTACGAGCACCCGCCGTCCGACGGATATCGATTATCAGGTGGAGATGCCGAAAGCCAAGTCACCGGAGGATTCCGTCTCGTTGCCGTCCGTCAATCCGATGGCGCCGGCATGGGTCACCCATTATGACCAGCGCATCGCCAAAGGCAGGCCCTTTGCCATCAATGATTCTCCCGAAGCAATCGTCTGGATCAAGGAAGCCGACGGTCGACCGGTCGACCGGGTTGGCCTGTTCTCGATCCTCGACACGCCGATGCCACGGACATTTTTCGTCACCGAACAATTCCGCCCCGGCTCGACCGTATCCATGGCGACTTATATATATGCGAGCGAGGAAGATCTGGCGGCGGCTGGTAGCGATTACATGATGCTGCGCGTAACCGGCGCAACCGTCAGGAACAGCGCGACCGACGGGCGGGTCGAACTTTGGTCCAGAAGCGGAATTTTGCTCGCAACAAGCTCGCAGATCGGATTTTTCCGATAAGCCTGCCCTGCCGCGCAAACCCCTTGCCTTTGCGACGTTCCGACCTTATAGCGCCCTCTTTCCGACCATGAGCACCCTGGAGGCGTGGCGGAAATTTTTAACAAAACCTAATTTTGGAGCAACATTATGAGTGACCAGCTGACTATTTCAGCCGAGCCACGCGAACGGGCTGGCAAGGGAGCCTCCCGTGCATTGCGTCGCGAAGGCCGTATCCCCGCCGTTATTTATGGCGATAAAAAAGAAGCCATCGCAATCCACGTTGAAGAGCGTGCATTGAACAAACTTCTCGGTACCGGCCATTTCATGAACTCGCTGGTTCAGGTAGAAGTCGACGGGAAGAAAACCCGCACTCTGCCAAAGGATGTTGCTTTCGACCCGGTCACCGACCGTCCGCTCCATGTTGACTTCTTCCGCCTTGCAAAAGGCGCGAAGGTTCAGGTCAATATTCCTGTTGTCTTCATCAACGAAGAAGATTCACCTGGTCTGAAACGTGGCGGCGTCATGAACGTTGTCCGTCACGAGCTCGACTTGATGTGCGATGCGGATCATATCCCTGACCAGATCGAAATCGATGTAACCGGCCTCGAAATTGGTGATTCTATCCACATTTCGCACGTTACCCTGCCAACCGGTGCGGAAAGCTCGATCACAGATCGTGACTTCACCATTGCTGGTGTGACCGCACCATCTGCTCTGAAATCCTCTGACGACGAAGCCGAAGAGGGCGAAGACAGCACCGAAGCAGCTGAAGGCGATGCAGCCGAAGGCGAAGAAGGCGGTTCCGAAGACTAGACCTTCGCTTACAAAACAATGTAACGGGAAACCGTCCATGCCGATCAAACAGGGCATGGGCGGTTTTTTGCCTTTGGAACAGCTCGGAACGAGCGGAGAGCGCGTAAATAAATGCAACTATGGGTCGGTCTTGGCAATCCGGGCGCGCAATATGCGATGCACCGGCACAATGTCGGCTTCATGGTGATTGACGCGCTTGAAGAAGTGCATGGTTTTCCCGCCCCCAAACAAAAGTTCAAGGGCTGGACCATGGAAGCGAGACTGGACGGCGAAAAGCTGGTCCTGCTCAAGCCCGCGACCTTCATGAATGAAAGCGGCAACAGCGTTCGCGCGGCGATGGATTTTTACAAATTGCAGCCCGAGGATGTTACCGTCTTCTATGACGAACTCGACCTCGAACCATTCAAGATCAAGGTCAAACGCGGCGGCGGTGCGGCTGGCCATAATGGCATAAGATCAATGATCGCCCATATCGGCCCGGAATTCCGCCGCGTACGCATCGGCATCGGCCATCCCGGCACCAAGTCACGGGTCACCGGCCATGTACTGGGCAATTACGCCAAGTCGGAAATCGACGATCTGGCGGACATGCTCGGCGTGATTGCATCCGAAGCGGACTGGCTGGCCAAGGGCGACGACCCGCGGTTCATGAGCGAAGTCGCGATGCGGATGCAGGAGGAATAGCAATCATGCAACATCTGGAAGCATCTCAAGAATCCGCGATCCGGCTTATATCACGCGGGCTGACGGGGCCGGTGGTGAACTTAAATATGCTGCGTTTCCGGGATGTGGCTGATTATTCGGCGTCACCCGAACTGGCCCCAGATAGCCCGATCAGCGGCTCGGAGGCGTATCGGCTTTACGAACAGGCAACCCTGCCCATTGTCCAGCGTCACGGTGGAGATGTTATTTTTTCCGGGTCCGGAGGGCATTATTTCATTGGTCCAGAGGCTGAAATCTGGGACCATGTGTTGCTGGTAAGACAATCCAGCGTAGAAAGTTTTTTCGCAATGGCGCAGGATCCAGAAAATATGAAAACGATCGGCCACCGAATGGCGGCAATTTGTGATAGCCGATTGCTGGTTATCGATCCTTCCCAGAAACAGGAACAATAATATGGGTTTTAAATGCGGTATCGTTGGCCTTCCCAACGTTGGAAAATCAACGCTTTTCAATGCACTGACCGAGACACAGGCCGCGCAGGCAGCAAACTATCCGTTTTGCACGATCGAACCGAATGTCGGTCAGGTCGCCGTTCCCGATCCGCGGCTCGACCAGATCGCAAAAATCGCAGGCAGCGCCAAGATCATTGAAACCCAACTGGCCTTTGTCGACATTGCCGGTCTAGTTAAAGGCGCGTCGCAGGGCGAAGGTCTCGGCAACCAGTTTCTCGGCAATATCCGCGAAGTCGATGCCATCGTCCATGTGCTGCGTTGCTTTGAAGATGACGATATCCAGCATGTCGCCAACAAGATCGACCCAATTTCCGATGCCGAAGTGGTAGAGACCGAGCTGCTGCTTTCCGATCTGGAAAGCCTGGAAAAACGCGTTCCCGCCTTTCAGAAAAAAGCCGCGAGCGGCGACAAGGAAGCCAAGATTGCTGCCAGCGTCCTCGGCCAGGCGCTTGAATTGCTGCGCGAAGGCAAGCCCGCGCGTCTGACCGAGCCCGAAGGCGAGGAAGAGCAACGGATTTTTGACCAGTCGCAACTGCTGACCGCCAAGCCGGTACTTTATGTTTGCAATGTCGCTGAGGAAGATGCCCAGAATGGCAATGCGATGAGCGCTGCCGTTTATGAAAAGGCCAAGGCGGAGGGCGCCGAAGCGGTGATCGTTTCTGCTGCCATCGAATCCGAACTGGTCAGCATGGAGCCGGAAGAACGGGTTGAATATCTCGCCGATCTCGGACTGGAAGAATCCGGCCTCGCACGAGTCATTCGCGCTGGCTATCAGCTGCTCAAATTGCAGACCTTCTTCACCGTCGGCCCGAAAGAAGCACGCGCCTGGACCGTCCACAAGGGAGCGAAAGCGCCCGAAGCGGCTGGCGAAATCCACAGCGACTTTGAACGCGGGTTCATTCGCGCCGAAACCATTGCCTTTGACGACTATGTCGCTCTCGGCGGCGAAAGCGCGGCGCGCGAAGCTGGAAAACTCCGCCAGGAGGGCAAGGAATATGTCGCGCAAGATGGCGACATCATGAATTTCAAATTCAATGTCTGAATTGTCACAATAGCCCGCTAGGACCTGAACCTATGGGAGCAGAGCGCATGATTCGATCGATTTTTTCACTGATATTGGCTAGTTTTCTGCTGGCTGGCGTGCCTGTGTATGCCGCAGTCACACCGGCGCAAGACGATATAGAGTCCGAAAAAGCCGAGATACGCGATCCGGTCACGATATTGATCTCGATCGACGGCTTCCGGCCCGATTATCTCGAACGCGGGATCACGCCCAATCTCGGCGCTCTCGCGGCTTCCGGCATATATGGTCCGATGCGCCCGTCCTTCCCGAGCAAGACCTTCCCCAACCACTGGACCCTGGTGACCGGTAAGACTCCCGATCATCACGGCATTGTCGGCAACACGATGGAAGACGCCGCGCGACCAGGCGAGGTCTTCAAAATGGCGACGCAGGATCCCTTCTGGTGGAATCAGGCCGAGCCAATCTGGATCACCGCCGAAAAACAGGGCATCCGCTCGGCGACCATGTTCTGGCCCGGATCAGAAGTGGATTTCAACGGCCTGCGCCCCGCCGACTGGTGGCCGTTCAACCAGAAACTGTCCAATGATCGCCGGATCAATGCCGTAGTCGACTGGATGCGGCGGCCCGCCAATATCAGGCCGCATCTGGTCACGCTCTATTTTGACACCGTCGATACAGCCGGCCATTATTTCGGACCCGCACCGGGCGAAAAACTGCACGCCGCGATCACCGCTGTCGACAGCGAAATCGGCCGGTTGAAACAGCAGCTGGACAGCATGGGGCAGCCAGCTAATTTCGTCATCGTATCGGATCACGGTATGACCGAAACGTCGCCCGAACGGGTCATTCTGCTCGAGCGGATCATGGCGCGCGACCAATATCATCTGGTCGAAGACGGAAATTATGTCGGAATCGAGCCACTCGAAGACAATGAAGACGCGGTGCGCGCTGCATTTCTCCGCCCCCACGAACATATGGAATGCTGGGACCGGGAAAATATTCCGGCGCATTTTGCTTATGGCAAAAATCCGCGCGTGCCTTCGATCTTTTGTCTGGTCGAAAGTGGCTGGGTCGGATTGCAGGACGTCCCGGAATGGATGACCGGCATCGGTGGCGGCCATGGCTATGATCATCGGGACGCCGACATGATGGCCTTTTTCCTGGCGAACGGTCCGGCTATTGAAGCCGATGGTCAGCTACCGCTATTCGACAATATCGACATTTACTCTCTGGTCGCCAGACTGGCCGGTATTGCGCCGCAAGCATCCGATGGCGATCTCGCGCCATTTGAACCCTCACTGCGCCCCCGAAAGTAAACCTCCGCCATGCTCTATTACGAAGATATCGAGATCGGCGTCGTCCAGTCCTTTGGAGAATATCCGGTCACCCGCGAAGAAGTCATCGAATTCGCTACAATATATGATCCGCAACCGTTTCACCTCGACGATGATGCCGCAGCGAAAACCCATTTTGGCAAATTGTCCGCCAGCGGCTGGCACACCGGCTCGATGGCGATGCGGATGATCGTGGACAATTTCAAGAAACACGAACAGGCAGGACTGGGTTCGCCCGGCATTGATAATCTGCGCTGGATCAAGCCGGTTTTTCCCGGTGATATATTGCGCTGCGAAAGCGAGATAATCAGCAAGCGCCGCTCGGAGAGCCGACCGGAAATGGGCATTACAATCGGCCGCCTGACCGTTTTCAATCAGATTGATGAGCCGGTCATGACGATGGAAAGTACCGGATTGATTGCCGTGCGCGGGGACTAGCGTCCCGGCGCTACTCCGTCACTTCCGTCCGAACAGCTTCTCGACATCTTCCAGCGCGAGTTTGACCCATGTCGGGCGACCGTGGTTGCACTGGCCGCTATGCGGCGTCACTTCCATTTCCCGCAACAGCGCATTCATTTCCGCAACATTGAGCACCCGCCCTGCCCTGACCGAGCCGTGGCATGCCATGGTCGAAGCGACATGGTCGATCCGTTCCTTCAGGCTCAACGCCTGGTCAAAAGCGCCAAGTTCGTCGGCCAGATCCGTGACCAGTGACTTCACATCGCCAGAGCCGAGCATCGCCGGTGTCGCGCGCACCAGCATCGCGGTCGGGCCGAATCGTTCCATTTCCAGTCCGAAATCGGACAATTCCGCCGCGCGCGCTTCCAGTCTATCGCAGGCATTTTCATCCAGTTCGACAACTTCGGCCATCAGCAGTGCCTGCGAAGCCACAGTGCCGCCGTCGACTGCCTTGCGCATCCGCTCCAGCACAAGCCGCTCGTGCGCCGCGTGCTGGTCGACGATCACCAAACCGTCTTCGGCCTCGGCGACAATATAGGTTTTTGCCACCTGCCCACGGGCGATACCCAAGGGATGGCGCGTTGCGTCTGGTACCGGCCCGGAAGCTTCCTCTGCCTTGCCCATGAGCGGAGCGATATCCTCGCGCGGATCAAAGCCGGAAAAGGCGCTGGCACCTTCGTGCATCTGCGCCGAAGGATAAGGCTGTTGCGCAATATTGGATCTGCCCTGCGCGCTAAATATACTCGTCTGCGGGTCCGGAGCAGCCGGTTCCCTTTGCCAATTCGACAGCGCCGATTCGGCCGGTCGCTGGACCGCGCGAAACCCGCCCTCGTCGAGCGCCTTGCGCAAGCCGCTGACGATCATCCCGCGAATCATTGCCGGTTCGCGAAAGCGCACTTCGGTCTTCGCCGGATGGACATTCACATCGACCAGTTCCGGCGGCATTTCGATGAACAGGGCCACGACCGGATGACGGTCCCGGGCGAGCATTTCGGCATAGGCGCCACGCACCGCTCCGACCAGCAGCCGGTCCTTGACCGGGCGTCCGTTGACGAACAGAAACTGGTGATCGGCGACACCCCGATTATAAGTCGGCAAACCTGCCACGCCGGTCAGGTGAATTTCTTCCCGTTGCAGATCGACGCCGACGCTATTGGCGCGCAGATCGCGGCTGGTCAGCGCGGCCACCCGTTCGGGGCCGGTCTCGCCACCCTGAACCGCAATTGCCTTGCGTCCCTGATGCTCAAGCGTGAACCCGATATCGGGCCGCGCCATTGCCAGTCGCCGGACAATATCGGTGCAAGCGGCATATTCGCTGCGCGCCGTGCGGAGGAATTTGCGGCGTGCCGGTACCTTGCCGAACAGCTGCTCGACCCTGACCTTGGTTCCAGGCGGAATCGCGGTCGGCCCTTCGTGCACAAGCTCGCCATGATCGATAACGCGGGACCAGCCATCTTCGCCGGCCATGCGGCTTTCAATCGTCATCCGTGCCACGCTGGCGATCGATGGCAGCGCCTCGCCGCGAAATCCCATGGTGGTCACCAGTTCAATCGCTTCGTCCGGCAATTTCGATGTTGCATGGCGTTCCAGCGCCAGGGCGATGTCGTCCCGGCTCATTCCGCAACCATTGTCCGAGACCTGGACCAGGTCCAACCCGCCCTCGTCGAGCCGGATATTGATCTGGCTTGCCCCGGCGTCAATCGCATTTTCGACGAGCTCTTTCAGTGCGCTGGCGGGGCGCTCGACAACCTCTCCGGCAGCGATCCGATTTATCAGGCTATTTGGAAGTCTTCTTATTGACATAATCGCGTTCCTAGCCCAAGCGACCTTACCAAGCGACCCCTGATTTTCTGGACGAATATCATGGTTAATTTCATGACCCGTCCAGCTTAACCAGAGCGTTGACCATGTGGTGCAGCTTCGCCTGCGAAGATAAGAAATTACGGACAAAAATATGTTTGAAAATCTGTTCAAGTTCCGCTCGCAAGATCTGGCGATCGATCTCGGCACCGCTAATACGGTGGTTTATGCGCGCGGTCAGGGTATCGTTCTCAACGAACCATCGGTTGTCGCAATCGAAACCATCAACGGTGTGAAAAAAGTCAAAGCGGTCGGCAATGACGCGAAGATGATGATGGGCAAAACCCCGGACAGCATCGAAGCAATCCGCCCCTTGCGCGATGGTGTTATCGCCGACATTGATGTCGCCGAGCAGATGATCAAGCATTTCATCCAGAAAGTGAACGGCAAGAGCAAGTTGTTCAGCTATCCCGAAATCGTGATCTGCGTTCCCAGCGGCTCGACCTCGGTCGAACGCCGCGCCATTCGTGATGCGGCTTCCAACGCCGGCGCCCGTCAGGTGTTCCTGATCGAAGAACCAATGGCAGCAGCCATCGGCGCCGACATGCCCGTCACCGAGCCAATCGGATCGATGGTGGTGGACGTGGGCGGCGGCACGACCGAAGTTGCCGTGCTCTCGCTGCGCGGTCTGGCCTATACGACATCCGTCCGCACCGGAGGCGACAAGATGGACGAAGCGATCGTTTCCTATGTCCGTCGTCATCACAATCTGCTGATCGGTGAAACAACCGCTGAGCGGATCAAGAAAGACTTTGGCGTCGCTCAGGCTCCTGCCGACGGCGTCGGTCACACGATCCACATCAAGGGTCGCGATCTGGTAAATGGTGTGCCGAAAGAAATTTCGATCAACCAGGGCCAGATTGCAGAAGCGCTTAGCGAACCTATCGGAACGATTATCGAAGGTGTTCGCATCGCGCTGGAAAATACGGCACCGGAACTGGCCGCCGATATTGTCGATCAGGGCATTGTCCTGACCGGCGGCGGCGCTTTGATCTCTGGTCTCGACGCGGCCCTTAGCGATGAAACAGGCTTGCCGGTAACGGTTGCCGAGGATCCGCTCGCTTGCGTCGCAATCGGCACCGGTCGGGCAATGGAAGACCCGATGTTCCGGGGCGTCCTCACCACAGCCTGAGACCCGGCCAATGATGAAACAACGATTGGAAATGAAAGGATAGATCAATATGGCGCCGCCAAATAATCGGCGTCCAGGATTTTCCAAGCGGGCGCAATATAGTATTTTCGCTAGCTATTTACTGGGCATATTGGGAGCGTTCATGGGGCTGCTCCTCTTGCTCGTATCTTTCATCGATCCTCTCGGCTTTTCAGCCCTTCGCACGATCGGCGCGGAAACAATGGCTCCTGTAAGCCGTTTTCTTTCCAGCGTCGGCGGCGCGACCGGCAGTGCCGGCGGCGAGATTTCCGCCTATTTCAACGCAGCATCGAAAAATGCCGCGATGGACCGGGAGCTCGAGCAGAATCGCATAGAAATCCTGGAGGCCCGTGCTCTAAAACAAGAGAATGAACGACTCAAACGGCTGTTGAAGCTCAACGAGGACGTCCCTGATTCGATAGCGATGGCGCGCCTGATAAGCTCGACCTCCTCGAGCTCGCGCCGTATTGCGACGCTCGGCGTTGGCAGCAACGATGGACTGGAGCCGGGCCAGCCTGTCCGGTCGCCGGAAGGCCTGGTCGGCCGGATATTGGAAACCGGACCGACCACGGCCCGGGTCCTGTTGGTGTCGGACGGAAAAAATGTCACGCCGGTCCAGCGGGCCAGCGACAGCCTTCCCGCTTTTGCCACCGGTCGCGGCGACGGCACGGTCGATATTCAACCGATCAACATCGGCACCAATCCCTTCAAGGGTGGTGATCTGATGATCACATCCGGCAGCGGCGGTCTCTATATACCTGGCATCCCCGTGGCGGTTGTCATCCGCAAAACCGAAACCGGTGCCATTGGCCGGGTCTTGGCCAATCCCGCCAAGGTCAGCCACGCGATTGTCCAGCCTATTTTCCAGGCCGAGACGATGCGCCAGATCGAAAAAGATTCTGCGGCTGATGCGGAAGAGGAAACCGGCGAATAGTGGCCAAGTCCCGTCACTCCAACATTGGCAGGCAACCATCCCAGTTGCGGATCAGGCTTGTGCCACCGGTAACCGTTATTCTGGGTTCGATGATCACGGCTTTGCCGATCATCACCGATTATCCGATTCTGCCGCCGATGGGGCTGCTTATATTATTGGCCTGGCGTCTGATCCGACCGGGATATTGGACGGTCTGGGCCGGCTTCCCGCTAGGTCTGATCGATGACATATTCAGCGGCCAGCCCTTTGGCAGCGCAGCGTTCCTCTGGTCGGTCGTTTTCGTGCTGCTGGAAACTCTCGACAGGAAAATGGTGAGCCGCGACTATTGGCAAGATTGGCTTATTGCCTCCCTCGCCACTATTTTTGTGCTAGTGGGCGGTATGTTGATCGTTGATTTGCAATCCAATATCCTCCGGGTCGATTTGCTCGCGCCGCAGATTATTTTGTCGACCCTTCTCTATCCGTTTCTGACCCGGTTCATCGGCGGCATCGACAATTGGCGGGTCGCTTCATGAAGCCGGTCAAAACCATCAGCAGCGCGATGCAGACGCTCAGCTTTTCCCGAAGGGCGACGGTGATCGGCGGATTGCAGGTAGGCGTCGGCGTGCTCCTCGCTGCCCGGATGGCCTATATTTCGGTGGCCGAGAACGAACGATACAAGCTTCTGTCGGAAAGCAACCGGGTCAATCTGACACTCGTGCCGCCCCGGCGTGGCTGGCTGGTAGACCGCAACGGAAAACCCATTGCCAACAACAAGACCGATTTCCGCGTCGATATCATTCCCGACCGGCTGCGCGACCGGAAAAAAACCGTCGCAACCCTCGCTGACCTGCTTGCGCTCGATTCCGAAGAACTGGAACGGATTAACCGCGAGCTCGAGCAGGCCAGCAGCTTTCAACCGGTTCAGGTTGCGACCGGACTGGACTGGGAACAATATGCCGCCGTCAGCGTCAGACTGCCCGATCTTCCCGGAGTTTCACCGCGTCAGGGCTTCTCGCGCAACTATCCCAGCGGTCCGGCTATCGGGCATCTGGTCGGCTATGTCGGCATAGCATCGGCAGAGGATTATAAGGAAAATCCGGATCCGATATTGATCACGCCGGGCTACAAGATCGGCAAAGACGGACTGGAGAAAATTTTCGAGGACCGGCTGCAGGGCAAGCCCGGCGCAAAACGGGTTGAGGTAACGGCCCGCGGCAAGATCGTCCGGGAACTCAACACACGTCCGGATGTTCCGGGCAAGGCCCTCCAGTTGACGCTCGATATCGATCTGCAGGAATATGCCGCTCGCCGGCTCGGTCCCGAATCAGGGTCGGTGGTCGTCATCGATTGCCTGACCGGCGATGTTCTGACGATGACGTCGATGCCATCCTTTGATCCGAACAGCTTCTCCGACGGCATTGGTGTCACCGAATATGGCATGCTTCGCGAAGACGATCATGTTCCGCTGCTCGACAAATCGCTCAAAAGCCTGTTTCCGCCAGGATCAACCGTAAAGCCGATGGTCGCCCTCTCCTTTCTCGAGGCCGGCCTCGACCCCGATGAAAGCGTCAATTGCAATGGCGGCCTGCAGGTCGGCAACCGGCGTTTCCGCTGCTGGAAGCGTGGTGGCCACGGACAGGTCAATATGGCCAAGGGCATCTACCAGAGCTGCGATGTCTATTTTTACTATTTTGCCCAGAAGATCGGCATTAATCCCATAGCGTTGATGGCCAATCGTCTGGGTCTGGGACAGAAATATCCGTTGCCGGTGCTCAGCCAGTTTTATGGCACGGTTCCCGACCCGGCGTGGCTGCGCAAGAAATATAAACGGGAATGGCAGGCCTATGATACGGTCAACACCACGATCGGCCAAGGCTATATGCTGGTCAACCCGACCCAGTTGGCGGTCATGGCGGCGAGGATCGCGACCGGGAAAAATATCGTTCCGCGGCTGATCGTCGACGAGAAAAAGCCGCTGATCGAAACCCTGAACCTGGATCCGGAGCATCTGGTCTATGTCCATCAGGCGATGAGCGATGTGGTCAACGGACCCGGCACCGCCGGTCGCGCGCGCCTGCCGATTGAAAATGTGAAGCTGGCCGGGAAGACCGGGACGGCCCAGGTGGTCAATCTGGATTTCGGTCGCGGGGGCAAGGATGTTGCCTGGAAATATCGCGACCACGGCCTGTTCGTCTGCTTCGCACCCTTTGACAATCCCCGCTACGCTGCTGCTGTGGTGATAGAACATGGTGGCGGGTCGGGTTCGGCCTATCCGGTCGCCCGTGACGTTCTGACCTTCCTCTATGATCGCCAGAAGGCGATGGATGTTCTCACCGGTCTCGAAAAATCCTGGGGCGGCACGATCCAGCAGCGGATGGACATTAAAATGAACGCCTATCGCGCCAAGAAAAGTCTTGAAAAGGCGATGGCCGAAAAGCCGGCTCCGGCTAAACCCGAGTCATCCGAAACCGGTGCCGGAGAATAGAAATTGAGTGATTTCATTCCAGCGCCGATTGCGCAGCTCCCGTGGAAAACAATCCTGCTGCTGTTCGTCATGGCCTCATTTGGATTTATCGTCCTCTATTCGGCAGCAGGCGGCAGCCTGAGCCCCTGGGCCGGCATGCACATGGGCCGGTTCGTGATCTTCCTGGCAATGGCGGTTGTGATGTCGCGGTTCAAGGAAAGCTTCTGGAAAACCATGGCCTTTCCTACCTATATCATCATCGTCCTCATGCTGCTCGGCGTGGAACTGATCGGTGCCGTCGGCGGGGGTAGCCAGAGATGGCTTGATCTTGGATTCATCCGGCTCCAGCCATCGGAGATGATGAAGGTCGCGATCATATTGGCGGTGGCCCGATTCTATGATCTTCTGCCACCGAGCCAGATACGGACATGGGGGGCTATCTGGCCGCTTCTTGCCTTGCTGGCGGTGCCCGCTGGGCTTATTCTTATCCAGCCCGATCTCGGCACGACGATAACCGTCGTAGCCGGTGCGCTGACCGTCGCGTTTCTGGCCGGACTGCCGCTGCGACTGTTCATCGGCGGCGCAGCGGCGATCGCGGTTATGGCACCGATAGCGTATTTCTTTGCGCTGGAAGAATATCAGCAGAGGCGCGTCACCACATTTTTGAATCCGGAGAATGATCCGCTCGGGTCCGGCTACCATATCAGCCAGTCGAAGATTGCGATCGGTTCGGGCGGCCTGTTCGGCAAAGGCTTTATGAACGGCACCCAGAGCCATCTCGATTATTTGCCCGAAGGTCACACCGATTTCGTCTTTGCAACCATGGCAGAGGAATGGGGCCTGTTTGGAGGCATTCTCGTCCTGTTCTGCTTCTTCCTGCTGTTCCGCTGGGGTCTGGGCGTCGCGATGAAAGCGCAAACCCGCTTCTCCCAGCTGACCGCGGCGGGGCTGACGGTGACAATTTTCTTCTATGTTGCAATCAACCTGATGATGGTGATGGGACTGGCTCCGGTCGTCGGCATCCCCCTGCCTTTCCTCAGCCATGGCGGCTCGTCGATGATGACAATCATGATCTGCGTCGGAATATTGATGTCGATCGACCGCCATCCCGGTCGCCAAGGCGGTGCATTTGGATAATTTCTGCAACCAAGCTGTTGCGTTCACAAAATCCGGCCCTATATACGCCCTCTAATGGACGCTTAGCTCAGTTGGTAGAGCAGCTGACTCTTAATCAGCGGGTCGTTGGTTCGAAACCAACAGCGTCCACCATTTTTTCCGAAAAAGAAACCATCAGGCGGATGGTTTCCGGAAAAAATCCCGAGCGCAAGCGAGGGTATTCCCCATCCACAATCACAAATCGAACAGTCGGCGATGCAGCGCATTGCAACCGCGCACAGGAATTGGCAGGCCCTTGTGCGACGCATAGTTGACCTTTCCGGATCAAACGCCTCTAACCGACCGCCTAGCGCAGCTGGCTGTCCTTGCTCCCGCGCCGGTTGATGCCGACACTTGCGCGGTCCGCATCGCGAGCCGACTGGCACACCACACAGGTTCGCGTACCCGGCAAGGCGCGGCGGCGCGCTTCGGGGATTTCCTCACCGCATTCTGCGCAATATTTCGCGGCTTCCCCGGACGGCATATCTGCCCGCGCGCGCTTCACCGCGTCGGCAATGGTATCGTCAATCTGATCCTGTACTGCGCCGTCGCGCGCCCAACCGCCTGCCATAAGAACTTCCATATTTTTCGAATTTGCTATGTCCTAAAGGTAAGGAGCAAAGACAAGATTGCAAGCTGACGGCTCTGCGGCAAGCGCCCATAGAAAAAGGCGGGCCTCTTTTCGAGGTCCCGCCTGATTTTTTCTAGAACAAAGTGCGAAAAAAAAAATGGGGAGCGAAACTCTGCCCCCCGATCGTCTTTTTTTAGTTTACGGCGTCTTTCAAGCCCTTGCCGGCTTTGAACTTTGCTTGTGTCGATGCAGGAATCTGCATTGGTTCACCGGTACGCGGGTTGCGGCCGGTTGAAGCTTTACGCTTAGAAGTCGAGAATGTACCGAAGCCAACGAGACGAACTTCGCCGCCGCTGGACAATGCGCTGGTAATGGATTCAAATACGGCATCTACCGCTTTACCGGCATCACTCTTGCTGAGGCCACTGTGGTCCGCAACGTTACTGATAAGATCCTGTTTATTCATTCTGGGTATCCCCCCTTCTCTGATGGCAATTCGTTTGAATCGCAACTTTGTCTGGCAGCAGTAATGCGAAATTATCTGAGTGAGTCAAAGTAAAACCGCTGTTTTCTGCGCCAAAGCCCCATTTTTTGCGACAAACCATGGTAAATCACCCGATAGGCCACAGGGCTTTGGTCATTTTGAATAGTTTCCTGTCAAATTTCACCATCGCTTCCCGATCGCGACTCGATGGCGAAATCGTTCAATGCCGCGCCGCTGAAGCCACATCATCGGATATCGGTGCGGTAGCATGGCTGGCGAGTTCGTCTGCATCACTCCACTCTATCGGTTCCACCGTCTCTGCCAGCGCTACGGCGAGCACTTCATCGACATGTTTCAACGGAATGATTTTCAGCTGCGACGTGATATTTTCCGGTATTTCAACCAGATCCTTTTCATTGTCCGCCGGGATCAGCACAGTGGTGATCCCGCCACGCAATGCCGCCAGCAGCTTTTCCTTCAATCCGCCAATCGGCAATATCCGACCGCGCAGGGTTACCTCGCCGGTCATTGCAACATCGCGGCGCACCGGAATTCCGGTCAGGGTCGAAACGATCGCGGTCACGATACCGACACCGGCGGACGGACCGTCCTTTGGCACGGCGCCTTCGGGCAGATGGATATGGATATCCTTGCGGCTGAAGACGCTGGGCTTGATTCCATAAGATGGCGCGCGCGCCTTCACAAAGGAGAGCGCTGTCTGGATCGACTCGTTCATCACGTCCCCCAGCGTACCGGTGGTCTTGATCTGGCCTTTGCCGGACACGGTGACGGATTCGATCGTCAGCAGTTCGCCGCCGACTTCGGTCCAGGCGAGGCCGGTTACGGCGCCGACCTGGTTTTCTTCTTCACCGATGCCATGGCGATATTTTTGCACACCGGCATATTCGGCGAGATTGTCGGGCGTGATTTCAACGCTCTTATATTCACCTTCCAGAATGCGGCGCAGCGCCTTGCGGGCCAGCTTGGCGATTTCGCGCTCAAGGGTCCGGACACCGGCTTCCCTTGTATAATAGCGGATCAGGTCGCGCAGCGCATCTTCGCGCAGCGAAAACTCGCCTTCTTTCAGACCATGGGCCTCGATCTGCTTTTCGAGCAGATGGCGTTTGGCAATCTCGACCTTCTCGTCTTCCGTATAACCTTCGAGACGGATGATCTCCATCCGGTCGAGCAACGGCTGGGGCAGATTAAGCGAGTTGGCGGTGGTCACAAACATGACGTCCGACAGATCGATATCGACTTCCAGATAATGGTCCTGGAACTTGTCATTCTGTTCCGGATCGAGCACTTCGAGCAAGGCCGAGGCCGGATCACCACGGAAATCCTGTCCCAGCTTGTCGATTTCATCGAGCAGGAACAGCGGATTGGACGTACCGGCTTTCTTCAGATTGGAGACAATCTTGCCGGGAAGCGAACCGATATAGGTTCTGCGATGACCGCGGATTTCTGCTTCATCGCGTACACCGCCGAGAGACTGACGGACGAATTCGCGTCCGGTGGCCCGGGCGATCGAACGGCCGAGCGATGTCTTGCCGACACCGGGAGGACCGACGAGGCACAGGATCGGGCCTTTTAGCTTGTTGGTACGGGTCTGCACCGCGAGATATTCAAGAATCCGTTCCTTGACTTTCTCGAGCGCAAAATGGTCATCGTCCAGAACCTTCTCGGCCTGTTTCAAATCTTTCTTGAGCCGCGACTTCTTCCCCCAGGGCAGTCCCAGCAGCACATCAAGATAGTTGCGCGTCACGGTTGCTTCGGCCGACATCGGCTGCATGCCCTTGAGCTTTTTCAGCTCGGCGCCTGCCTTGGATTTTGCTTCCTTGGAAAGCTTCAGCTCCTTGATTTTCTTGCCCAGTTCGGCAAGCTCGTCACCTTCACCGTCTTCGCCGTCGCCCAGTTCTTTCTGGATCGCTTTCATCTGCTCGTTGAGATAATATTCGCGCTGGGTCTTCTCCATCTGCCGTTTCACACGGCCACGGATTTTCTTCTCGACCTGCAACACGCCGAGCTCGCCTTCCATGAAGGCAAAGACCATTTCGAGACGCTTGGTCGGGTCGCTCTCCATCAGCAGGCTCTGCTTGTCGGAAACCTTCACATTGATATTGGCGGCTACGGCATCAGCGAGGCGGGCAGCATCGTCAATCTCGCCCAGTTGCACAACGGTTTCCGCAGGCATTTTCTTGTTGAGCTTGGAATAATTTTCAAACTGGTCGACGACCGAGCGCATCAATGCGGAGGCCTGGGCCCCCTCGGCAGCCTGCTCTTCGAGCAACTCAACGGAAGCCAGTACATAGCCATCCGACTTTTCTTCGAGCGACAGATGTTTGGCGCGTTGCTTGCCTTCGACCAGCACGCGAACGGTGCCGTCGGGCAGTTTCAGCAATTGCAATACAGTCGCCACCACACCGAGGTCATAAAGTTGATCGCGAACCGGATCATCTTCAGCCGGATCGAGTTGGGCGACGAGGAAAATTTCCTTGTCCGAATCCATCGCCTTTTCCAGTGCGACCACCGATTTATCGCGACCGACAAACAGCGGCACGATCATATTCGGGAACACCACTATGTCGCGCAATGGCAACAAAGGCAGGGCCTTGGATTCAGGGGTTGGGCTGGCTTCGATCTCGGACATTTTTACTCCACATACTACGCTGCGACAGCGCTTCTATCCACTATATGGTGGCTATAAGAGACACTTCAAGCTGAATGCGTCAGATAGGGAAGCAGAGCTAAAACGGCAGTTTAAAACCTGGGGGTAACTGCATACCGCTGGTCATCTTGCCCATTTCCTCGCTGCTCACGGCATCGGCGCGGTTGCGGGCGTCGTTAAACGCAGCGGCGACCAGATCTTCCAGCATCTGCTTTTCTTCGGCCTTCATCAGGCTTTCATCAATCGTTACCGCCAGCACGCGGCCTTTTGCAGTTGCCTTGACCTTGACCAGTCCACCACCGGCCTGTCCTTCGACTTCAAGACTATCCAGTTTTTTCTGGGCCTCTTCCATCTGGGTCTGGACCTGTTGCGCGGCTTCCTGCGCGGCTTTCATCATTTCTTCCATCGATTTCATGGCTATGCGCTCCTTGATTCTTGTGGGCGAGGACCTTCATCCTCCAGCAACTGGGCGTCCGGAAAGGCTTCAAACGCAGCCTTCACCAGCGGGGCGTCGAGAATCGCCTGCCGTTCTGCATCCCGGGCCTGTTGTTCCTGCTCGACAAGGCTCGGCTGCGCCTCTCCCTGCCCTTCGGTGAATTTCCAGTCCTGTCCGGTTTCCTGACGCAGCGCGTCGGTGATTTTCCGGATATCCGCGTCGCCAATCGCACGGACCGGCTGATAGACGACATTGGGTGGATCGAGCGATATCAGCCGCATGTCAGCGATCAATATGCTCTCCAGAACGGCGGATACCCGCCCGACCGTTTTGACGACGTCGGAAAACTGGTTCGGAAGCGGGGTGGTTTGCGGTTCTTGGGGGGCCGCAGGCGCTGGAGCCGGATTTATCTGCGCGACTGGCTCGACCATCGGCGGAGGCGGGGCGGCCTGCTGGGCTTGTGGAGCGCTAGCGGTCGTCGCGCCCCCCTGCTCCAGCATTTTTGCGAGTTTTCCTGGATCGGGCATATCCGCGGCACAAAGCACCCGAAGCAAAGCCATCTCGCAGGTTTCGCGTGGCAGATGCGCTTGCTGGACTTCCTGATAGCCCTTGAGCAGCAACTGCCACAGCCGGTGCAGGACAGGATAGGAAAGCTGCTGGGCCCAATCGGAAAATTGCTGCCTGGCATCTTCCGACAATGTCGGGTCGCTGGCTCTACCGACCTTGAACAAGGTCACCTGATGCGAAAGCGACAGCAGGCCGTTCATCAGCGACAAGGGCTCCACGCCGATTTTATATTGATCGGCAATCGCATCGAGCAGCGCCGCAGAATCGCCCTCGAGCAATTTTGCAAATAAACGCCGGACAGCGCCGCGATCGGACAGGCCGAGCATATCCCTGATCTGCACAGCCTTGACCTGACCGTCCCCATCCATATCGGCATGGGCAATAGCCTGATCGAGAATCGAAAGACCGTCGCGGACCGATCCTTCGGCCGCCTGCGCGATCAGATCGAGCGCTTCCTGCTCGGCGGTCACGCCTTCTTTTTCGACGATCATTCCGAAATGTGCCGACAATTGCTCGGCACTAATCCGTTTCAGGTCAAAGCGCTGGCAACGGGACAGGACGGTGATCGGAACCTTGTTGACCTCGGTGGTCGCGAAAATGAATTTCACATGTGGCGGTGGTTCTTCGAGAGTTTTCAACAATGCGTTGAAGGCGTTTTTCGACAACATGTGGACTTCGTCGATAATGTAGATTTTATAGCGCGCCGAAACCGAGGAATAGCGCACCGCTTCGATAATCTCGCGGACATCGTCGACGCCGGTATGGCTGGCGGCATCCATCTCGATGACATCGATAAAGCTGCCTTCGGCAATGCTGCGGCACGGTTCGCACTGACCGCAGGGATCGATCGTCGGGCCGCCCTGCCCGTCTTCACCGATGCAGTTGAGCGCTTTTGCTATCAATCTCGCCGTCGACGTTTTGCCGACACCGCGCACTCCGGTCATCAGGAACGCATGGGCGAGCCGGTCGCGCTTGATCGCGTTGCCCAGCGTCTGGACCATCGCGTCCTGACCGATCAGTTCCGAGAATTTCGACGGGCGGTATTTGCGCGCCAGCACCCGATAGGGCTGCGCCGCACCGGGAGCAGGCTGTTCTGGTGCATCCACACCGCCAGCAGCGAAAATATCTTGTGAATCGGACATGTGTCGAAGAGTTTAGGCGAGAGGCCTCGGCTTGTCGAAGGCTATTCGCCGTCAATGGCGAGTCTGATCCAAAATTTGGGACAGAAACCGCTGAACTATTGATTGTTGGGAGCATTGAAACTTTCAACCGCAGCAAAAAGCATGGCGGTGTTTGAAAGTAGGAGCCGAGCGACCCGCAGAAAAATCGTTGCGGCTGCTTCCTTCCGGACCTGACCGGGTTGGCGAAGACTGCGTCCACCCGACTCCCGCTGCGCATATGGTGGGAGTTGGGGAAAAATGCAAGCCGTTAGACGATCTGCATATCATGGCTTTCAACCGGCATATGGACGGTCAGTCCGTCAAGGTCGGCGGTCAGCGTAATCTGGCACGCCAACCGGCTGGTGCGACGCGCTCCGGCTGCAAGATCAAGCATATCCTCTTCCATCTCGGTCGCCTCAGGCAATTTGTCAAAATCGGCCGCATCGACGATCACGTGACAGGTCGAACAGGCCATCTGCCCTTCGCACGTTCCTTCGAGCGGCTGGTCATGGATTTGCGCGACGGTAAGCAGATTGTCGCCCTCCGATGCTTCGGCGGAAACGGTTTCGCCGTTTGTTTTGACGAAATGGACCGTGATTTTCTTCATGATAGCTGTTCCCCCGCCGCTTCGTTGATCAGGTGCGCCGCCCGTTCCACCTCTTCGATAGTGTTGTAGCGGCCAAATCCCAGACGGATAGAGGATTTAATCTGTGCCGGTTCCAGTCCCAGAGCCGCCAGAACATGGCTGGGCCGTCCCGAACCGCTGGCACATGCCGACCCGGCGGAGAATGCGACACCGCGAACGTCCGACATCAGGCGCCCGACATCAAGCCCGTCTCGCCGGATATTGAGATTACCCGGATAACGATGGTTGAGTGATCCGTTCACCGTCCAGGCGCCGAACAGACCGTGTGCTGTTTCGGCCAGATTCGCAACATGATGCATATCTTCCTCCCGGCGTTTGGCACAAATTGTCGCAGCAGCGCCCAATCCTGCACTTAAAGCGGGAGAAAGCGTCCCGGATCGAATCCCCTGTTCCTGACCGCCGCCATGGATCAAGGGAGGTATATCAATACCATTCCGCACCCACAATGCGCCAATGCCCTTGGGGCCGTAAATCTTGTGTCCGGAAAGCGCGATCAGATCGGCCTGTTGCGGAATGTCGATCCGGCCAAATCCTTGCACCGCGTCGCAAAGCATCAGCGCGCCTGCCCTATGAGCCCGCTCTGTGATCTGCTCGACCGGCTGGATCACTCCGATTTCGTTGTTAACCAGCATCGCCCCGACAAGCGCAGTTTTCGGGCCGAAACATGCTTCCAAATCTTCCATTTTGACCAAGCCTTGCGGGTCGACGGGGAGCAGCTTCGTGTCAAAACCCTGCGTGCCATACCAAAGCGCCGTATCGCGCACTGCGGCGTGTTCGGTGTCAATTATCGCGATCTGGTCACGGCCTTGCCGGTTGCGGGCAGCGCCCATCGCCAGATTGATCGCTTCGGTCGCGCTGCCGGTGAAAATCACGCGCCCTCCCGGAGGGAGCAAAGCGGCAACCTGATCACGAGCGACTTCGACAGCAGCCGCAGCCTGCCGCCCCATCACATGTGAACTGTGCGGATTGCCGAAATTGTTTTTCAACCAGGGGAGCATCGCCTCGAGAGCCTCTGGCGCGAGCGGCGTGGTCGCCTGGTTATCAAGATAGATGACGCTCATTGCTCCTGCTCAGCTTCGCCGCGATTCCGCGAAAATCGATTTCCATTTCTCGATGAAAGCGTAAATATGGGTCCGGCTTGTATCGCGGCCGATGCTGACCCGGATCACTTCCCGGGCCACTTGCGGGTCGGTGCCCATCGCCTCGAGCACATGGCTGGTCTTGAGCGTTCCCGATGAACAGGCGCTCCCGGCGGAGACCGAAAATCCGGCCATATCAAATTTGATCAGCTGCGTGTTCGCGGCCACGCCCGGCATATGATAGCTGGCGATGGTGGCGATCCGAGGCGAATTCTCGGCAATCACCGAGCCGCCTTCTTTCCGGATCGCGTCGTCAAGATGCTGGCGCAGTTCCGACGCACGCCCGGCCCAGTTGGCGGGTGCTTCCAATGCCGCGGTCATGCCCATGATATAGGGCAGGTTCTGCGTGCCGGACCGATAGCCCTGCTCCTGCCCGCCGTCGGCTTCGAGCAATCTGAGATCCTTGACCAAGAGCGCACCGACGCCGGGCGGCCCACCGAACTTATGCCCGGCGACGATGATCAGGTCGGCATCCGGCAATGGCATTTTGCCAATGGATTGCGAGCAATCGGCCAGAAGATAACTGCCCCGGTCACGCACAACTTTCGCCAGCGCATCGAGATCCTGGATCACGCCCGTTTCATTATTGACCGACTGTATCGCTACCAGGGCTGGCCCGTCCGCCCCCTTCAGCAGATGATTCAGATTTGTCGGAACCACTGCGCCACCCATATCTACCGGAATGGATTTCGCATCCCGCGCAAATCTCAACACCACGTCATGTTCGACCGGCGAGACATATTGCAGCGCAGGCTTGGACTTGGTCAGCGCAATCTGGACCGCTTCGCTCGCGCCGCTGGTAAAAATAACGCCGCCATCCCAGTCGAGCGCAGTCTTGAACCGCCGCCGCGCATTTTCCAGCATCGCTTGCGCCGCGCGACCGTCGCCATGGGGCGAAGACGGATTGGCCCAATTCTCGAAACCCTCTGCGCACGCCTTTTTGGCCGCGTCCAGCATCGGCGCGGTAGCGGCATAATCAAGATAGATGCGTTTGGACTCGGTCACCATATTGGCAAAAACTCTCTGGCGTGCTGGATTGAGTTGCGGATTTGTTCACTCTCCCTATATAGACGCTGCATCCAGCGCAAAAGCTATTCTGACTTCTCGCGCTCTGGAGACGACAATCTAGATCGAAGAATTGAAAATCCATGCCTGACGTAATTTTTACCGGACCCGAAGGCCGCCTCGAAGGCCGCTTCAGCCCAGGACCCCGTGACCGCGCACCGGTTGCGATGATATTGCATCCCCATCCGCAAGCGGGCGGGACCATGAATGACCGGATCACGCAGGCGATGTACAAGACATTCGTCAAGCGCGGCTTTGCGACTTTGCGGTTCAATTTCCGCGGCGTCGGTCGTTCGCAGGGCACATTCGACAATGGCATTGGCGAATTGTCGGATGCCGCATCGGCTCTGGACTGGATACAAAGTTTTCATCCCGAAGCGCAGACCACCTGGATCGCCGGCTATAGCTTCGGCGCCTGGATCGGTATGCAGCTGTTGATGCGCCGTCCGGAAATCCGCGGTTTCATTTCAGTATCGCCGCCGGCCAATATGTATGATTTCAACTTTCTGGCTCCATGCCCGTCATCGGGTATCATCGTTCAGGGCGTGAATGATGAAGTCGTCACCCCCGGTGCCGTCCAGAAACTGGTCGACAAGCTGCGGACCCAGAAACATATCACGATTCACCATGACGAGATTCCCCGCGCCAATCATTTCTACGAAAATGAAATGGAATTACTGATGGGATCGATCGACAATTATCTCGACATGCGGCTCGCGCCGGATTCGCCGATCAAATAGGATCAGTCGGCCGGCTGCGCCGTTAATGGCTGGTTGCTGTCAGGGACAGGAATCAGCCCAATCCAGACATTTGCAAACATTACAGCAGCGGCGACGAGCATCAGCCAGCCCTGCTTTTTGTTATCGCCCTTGCGCAAGACAAAGACGCCCCCGGCCAGCAGCGCTGTTCCGGCCAGCATCAATACGGATAATATCAGGTTCGACATGCCCGGATAGTTACGGATGCATCGCCATACTGACAATCATTAGTTTCGACGATTCCCCGCAACCTATGCCCGATCAGTCAACACGACAGTTCCCCGGACAGGCCGCTGTTCGTGGACAGGATTGCTTTCGCTTGCGATTTTGACTAGAACATAAAAAGAACAAGGTGATCAAGAAGCGGAACTGGCCACGTGAATTCCGAACCTCCTCTGCTCATAATTGCCTCCCTAGGGGGAGATTTTGATCTCGCGCATTTTCGCTGGCCCGAGGCAGCAGGCGGGAAGATAACGGTCAATGACGCCAAGTTCAGCGAACTCGACATGGTCGAGGTCATTATGGACGGGATGCCGTTCCTGCTATCCCATTATACAGCGGCTGAAACCGGTCAGCGGTTTGCGGCGCAAACATTTGATCCGCTATTTACGGACCTCCCGACCCCTGATGAATCGTTCATAGGGGTGGCACCGAGGGACATTTTGACCAGTGCCCGGCATTTGCCCGAAGTAAACCAGCGCATACTCTTGTTGGGCAAATGGATCGGAGAAGCGGTGGAAGCCACTGCTGCGGCATGGACGCCGTCGCGCAGGATTACGAACTTTCGCTATTTCGAAGAAACCGTAGGAGAATATCTGGCCGGGGGGCCGTTTCCCACATTATTTCAAACTTCATTTTCGGAAGTCCGGGACGGTTATTACATCACCAGAGGTTTGCACTATTTCGCGGGTCAGGAGATTCGCCTGACCGCACCGCCTGATTATAGTGTTGCAGATGTGGCAAATCGCCTCGTCCGCATCATCGACGATTTCGCGTCCCACGGAAAGATTGATGCGCCAGCCCGGGCGAAGGGGATGATTGAGGGCGAAACGCTGATCTTCTCACCCAGCGACGATCTGGCACATGTCGATATCACTATCGAAAACTGCACCGTCAACGTCGACCAGTTAAAAATATGATCAAGAGTTAAGCAGCGGTAGGCGCCGCTTCCCGGACGTTCTGATCAACATGATCAGCGAATTGTTCAAAATTATTGATGAACAATTTGACCAGCTTTTGAGCGGTTTCGTCATAGGCGCTCGGATCGGACCAGGTTGAACGGGGGTCGAGAATTCCACTGTCCACGCCGGATACCGATACCGGAACTTCGAAACCGAAATTCTCGTCGATCCGGAATTCGCCATCGTTCAGGCTGCCGTCCAGAGCTGCGTTCAGCAACGCACGGGTTGCCTTGATCGGCATCCGGTTGCCTTCGCCATATTTGCCACCGGTCCACCCCGTGTTGACCAGCCAGCAACGCACGCCGCCTTTGGCGATCCGCTCTTTCAGCAGATTGCCGTAGACCGACGGGTGGCGCGGCATGAATGGCGCACCGAAACAGGTCGAGAATGTGGCTTCCGGCTCGGTCACACCGATTTCGGTGCCGGCGACCTTGGCGGTATAGCCCGACAGGAAATGATACATGGCCTGCTCCGGTGTCAGCCGGGAGATCGGAGGCAATACGCCGAACGCGTCTGCGGTCAGCATGATGATATTCTTGGGCACGGGCCCCATATTTTCTTCCGAAGCGTTCGGAATAAAATCGATCGGATAGGCGCCGCGGGTATTTTCCGCTTTGCTATTGTCGTCGAGGTCCAGCTCCCGGGTATCAGGGTCCATTACGACATTTTCAAGCACTGTGCCGAACCGGCGCGTCGTGGCAAAAATTTCCGGTTCCGCTTCTTCGGACAGCCGGATCATCTTGGCGTAACAGCCGCCTTCGAAATTGAACACGGCGGTATCGGACCAGCCATGTTCGTCATCGCCGATCAGCACGCGGCTGGCATCAGCGGAAAGCGTGGTCTTACCGGTCCCCGACAGGCCGAAGAAAATCGCTGTATCGCCTTCTGGCCCGATATTGGCAGAGCAGTGCATTGGCATGACCGAGTCGAGCGGCAACAGATAATTGAGCAGGCCGAACACGGACTTCTTCATTTCGCCGGCATAGGCTGTGCCACCGATCAAGATCAATTTCTCGGTCAGGTTCACCGCAATCACGGTGCCGCTGCGCGTACCATGGCGTTCCGGGTCAGCCTGGAAGCTGGGCAAATCGATGATTGTATATTCGGGATCAAATGCTGCGAGTTCATCGGCATTGGGACGAACGAGCATCGTACGGATGAACAGATTATGCCAGGCCAGTTCGTTGATGATGCGGACATTGACCCGGTGCTCCGGTTGCGAGCCACCAAAAAGATCCTGAACGAACAAAGTGTCCTTCTCGCCCAGCGCGGCGACGAAATCTTCCTTCAGTGCGGCGAAATGTTCGGGTGTCATGCCGACGTTAGTTTTTCCCCACCAGACACTGTCTTCGGTTTCGGCATCACGAACAATGAATTTGTCATTGGCGGAGCGTCCGGTGTGTTTACCGGTCTCAACGACCAGCGGGCCGTCTTTCGCCAAATGCCCTTCACCGCGCGATACGGCGGCCTCGACCAATGCAGGAGCGCCAAGATTCCACAGCTGCTTGCCCGAGTTCGGGAATCCTTGTTCATTTAACGTAACAGACGAAACTTTAGGCATTGGTAATCCCCTATGGCTTGAAACAGGATGAGTTCACAACGATCTGATAAATTTGAACCGGCGCTTACTTGACCAAATCGAGTCGGTCAAATTTCTTGCCGCCGACCATCGGCAAATTGCACAATCGGCGTTCAGGTCGGGACTCCTTTTCCCGACACAGCTAACAACGACTTGTCTTGAAACATACTATCCCATCCACTAGGTCGGAGACGGAGCGCGCGGCAAAGGAACGCAAATTTATGGCAGCCAACATTGCTCTTGTGGACGACGACCGCAATATCCTGACCTCCGTGTCGATCGCGATGCAGGCTGAAGGTTTTATCACGCGTGTTTACTCGGACAGCGAAGTGGCCCTGCACGCGATTCTGGAGAATCCCCCGGACCTTGCGGTCTTCGATATAAAAATGCCGAAAATGGACGGACTGGAATTGCTCCGTCGAGTGCGTGAAAAATCAAACGTGCCGGTCATCTTCCTGACCTCGAAAGACGAGGAGCTGGACGAGGCGCTCGGCCTTGCGATGGGCGCGGACGACTATATCAAAAAACCGTTTTCGCAGCGTCTGCTTATCGCGCGGGTGAAATCCATCTTGCGCCGGACAGAATTTATCAAGTCATTGGACGAAGGTCAGGATGACGAATCCGCAGAGCCGCTCGTCCGCGGTAATCTGGAGATGGATCCGGCCCGCCATCTGGTGAGATGGAAAGGAGTAAATGTAACCCTGACTGTCACGGAATTCATGATTCTCGAAACATTGGCGCATCGACCGGGTGTCGTGAAAAGCCGCAACCTTTTGATGGATGCCGCCTATCAGGATGACGTCTACGTCGACGACCGCACGATCGACAGTCATATCAAGCGATTGCGGAGAAAATTTCGCGAAGTTGATTCTGAATTTGACGCAATAGATACGTTATATGGAGCCGGATATCGCTACACGGAATGATCGCGGAAAAGATAGTGAAAGCGGCCTTTCCCTTCGTTGGTCGGCCCGGCTTTCTCTCACAACCCGCATATTGGTCGTCAATGTTTTGGCGATTGCGCTGTTGGCTGGCGGTCTGTTCTATCTGAACAATTACCGGGACAGGCTGACCGACGAACGCCTCACCCAGGCCCGGATGCAATTGACAATCATATCCGACGCCCTGTCTTCGGGAGAGGGACAGAATCAAGACGCGCTCATCCGTCAATTTTCGGATCATTTGAACGCACGGCTTCGAATCTACGCCCCCGATGGCACGAAAACCGTCGACAGCTTCGCTCTGGCAAAGCCGACCTATGAATTTGTAGATCCGGATGCCGAACCTCTGCGCAAAGATGTGGCCCGGACATTGGACCGGATCATTGAAAGCTTTGTTTTCAGCAAAGAAATCCCGAATTTTAGCGAACCGTCCCGCGATGTCGCGAGTGCATGGCCGGAGCTTCTGGCTGCCCGGGATAGCCAAGATGCGGTCAGCTCGGTCAGTTTGGCACCGGACCGCACTCCGGTGATTGCGGCCGGAAAGCCCTTGCCGGATGGCACCGGCTCCATATTGTTGACCGCCAATGCGCGCGACATCACACGGATAGTGCGAGCGGAGCGTTCCAGCGTGCTGCTGGTCATACTGGTTGCAGCTACGGTCTCGATACTGCTCTCGCTTTTTCTGGCGCGGACCATCGTCAGGCCGATCAGAAAACTGGCCCGTGCAGCGGTGCGGGTGCGGATGGGCCGCTCGGACGAAATCGCGATCCCGAGAATGCCCGGTCGCCGTGACGAAATCGGCCAATTGAGCCGTGCGCTTTCCGATATGAGCGCTGCCTTGCGCCATCGCATCGATGCCACAGAAGCGTTTGCCGCTGACGTCAGCCATGAAATCAAGAACCCCCTCGCCTCGCTTCGTTCGGCGCTCGAGGGCTTGGAACGGGTGGATGACCCGGATTTGCAAAAGCAACTGCTTGATGTGGCCCATGACGATGTTCGGCGCATCGATCGGCTGATCAATGATATCTCTGACGCTTCAAGGGTCGATGCCGAACTGGCCAGAGCCAAGTTTGAACCGATTGATATCGGCAAGATGCTGGAGCAGTTACTGGCCGCTCGCGAACAACGCACTTCCAATCTTGGCGTCCATATTGCCTTCGCGCGACCGGCAAAGGATGTGGCAAAAGTGATGGGCGATGGCGGCCGTCTTGAACGTGTGTTCAGCAATCTGCTCGACAATGCCGTTTCCTTTTCGCCCGATGGCGGGCTGGTCGAGATATTGGCGACACCCGATGGCGACGAAATCATCATCCATGTCGCCGATCAGGGTCCGGGCGTGCAACCGGATCAAAGAGAGGAAGTTTTCCAGCGCTTTCACTCCGACCGACCCGATGGGGAAGCTTTCGGCAAGCACAGCGGACTGGGCCTCGCGATCGCAAAGACCATTATCGAAGGTCATCAGGGAAAGATCCATATTCTTGACCGGGCGGGCGGAGAATCGGGAGCATGTTTCGAGATTCGCCTGCCGAAGGCTCCGTAATGTCAAACAACAGCGACGAAAGCGATCAGCTCAAAATGCATGCGACTGCCGTCGCCATTTCCGGCGCGGGATTGATGATTTGCGGAAAATCGGGATCAGGAAAGTCCGATCTGGCATTGCGGCTTATTGACCGCGGCGCGACCTTGATCAGCGACGATTATGTGGACATCAGCCGCGCAAACGGGAAGCTGTTCCTGAGCCCGCCAGCCAGTCTTGCCGGCAAGCTGGAGGTCCGTTCGCTGGGGATATTCGAACAAGAGCATCTGTCCCGAATTCCGTTAAAACTGATCGTAAAATTGAGCGAGAGTCCAGACCGCTTCCCGATGGACAAACAGACCATGATTTTGCTGGGAATAACTATGCCATTCTGTACACTGGACGCCATGGAAAATAGTGCGACAATCAAGGCAGAATTGGCTTTGCAACGAATATTACAAGGTGCGACTGGCATATGACTGGTGAAGGCGTCAAACGTGTCCTGTTGGTCACCGGTCTTTCGGGAGCGGGGAAATCCACGACGCTAAAAACCATGGAAGATATTGGTTGGGAAACGGTCGACAATTTCCCCTTTCGACTGGTCGAAGGCTTGCTGGAAACACCTCCGTCCAGTTCCCGGGG